>Ga0209468_1000001_pt1 | contig 257626 bp, 218 predicted proteins | sample GraSoiAngelo_102_FD_185871 | JGI IMG/M metagenome (GOLD analysis project Ga0209468, IMG submission 185871) | Grasslands soil microbial communities from the Angelo Coastal Reserve, California, USA - 14_0903_02_40cm (SPAdes) (version 2) | ecosystem: Environmental > Terrestrial > Soil >...
TGGTCGACGCGATGACGGGAGCCGGCTTCGGAATGATGCGCGGCAATGCCGCGGTCTCGGGCGGTGGTGCGGGAGCCGGTGCCGGCGCGGGTGCCTGCGTAGTCGTCGTCGGTTGCGTCGCGGTCGCCATGGTTTCGACTACTGCGGTCGTCGTAGTGACCGGCGGCGTCACGGGAGCGGGCGTCACCACGGGCCCGCGCGCCGGACGCCGCATCACGACCTCAGTCGGCGGCTCTTGCTGCTTCTGCCAATACACGAAGCCCGCGTATCCCGCTCCCGCGAGAATGAAGATCGCGAGCAACGCGACGATCAAGCCGTACCGCCGGCCGCTCTTCGCCGGCGCACTCGGCTTCGGCGTCGATGTCGTCGTCGACGCACGCCGCACGGTCTCGAGCTGCGCCTCGTCGAATCCCCACTGCTCTTCTTCCGCTTCCGCCGCCGGCGGCACGGGAGCCGGAATCGGCGCGGGCGCCGGAGTGCGCGGCGGCACATCCCACGCCGGCATCTTCTCCACCGAAATCGGTGCAGGTGCAGGCGTCGCCACCACATGCGTCGCTTCTTCTTCTTCATCCCACGCCGAGGCACCGCTCGCCTGCTCCGCTTCCGGCGGCGCCTGGATCTCGAGCGTCGGCTGATGCAGTGCTTCCGCTTCGTCGAGCTCGAACGTCGGCGACGGCTGCGCCTCCGCGGGTTCGCTCCAGCTGAAACTCGCGCCGCTCTCTTCGTCGTCGAGCGTGAAGTCGGGCTGTGCGGCCGCGCTGTCGACGCGATTCAACACGCGCAGCGTCGCCAGCGCGTTCAGCAGTTTGTAGACGTTGAACGAATCGCCGCCCGACGCCGTCGCAACCTGCGCGACGGACTTCTCTCCATCGATGTGTTTGACGATCCCCTCGGCCTGCTCATTCAGTCCGAGCTTGCGGAAGACGTCGTCGAATTCCGCGGTCTTCGCGAACACCGCGTCGCCGCCGTCCATCGCGCGCTCGAACTTCTGCCGGTCCTGATCCGTGACGATCAACTCGACGAGCACCTGCGGCAGCGGGAACAGCGTGCCCTCGTCGCGCTTCGGCAGATAGTCCGCGACGATCGTGAACTGGCCGGCCGGCCACGCGGTGATCGAGCGGATCACGCCGACGACCTGGACGCGCCGCGCCCACGTCAGCTCCTTGCGCGTGATGAAGCCGAGGTTCAGGAGCGCGTCGCCGAGCGTCTCGTTTTCTTTGCGCTTCGCGAGCGCCTGCTTCACGTGCTCGCGCGACACCTTGCCGGCGCGCATCAGAATCTCGTCGACGGAATCGGCGCGATCGTTCGTACTCGCGGACAGCACGTCGCCGCCTTTGAAGTAGAGGATCTTGATGATCCCGTCGTTCTCGAAGCGGATCGCGCCGGTGAACTGCTCGCGCCACAACTCCACGAGCCGCTCGACTAAGTTGATTTCGTTGATTTCGCCTTCCAGCATTGCGGCGGGATTATCGCACGTGGTACAGGCTCAAAGGCGCACAGGCGCAAAGGCTCAAAGAAAAGCTATGAGCCCATGCCTGTGCGCCCATGCGCCCGTGCGCCTATGAGCCCATGAGCCTATGCGCCTCCCCATGCAGTTCGTCCCACAACGTCTGCCCCACCTTCCGCCCCAGCACATTCATCAAGTCCTGCGCCGACGCCTGGCGGATCGCCGACACGCTGCCGAATCGCTCGAACAGCAATCGCTTGCGTTTCTCGCCGATGCCCGGCAGATCATCGAGCTCGCTGTGCAGCGTGCGTTTCGCGCGGCGGCGACGGTGGGACGACACCGCAAAACGATGTGTTTCGTCGCGCACCATCTGCAGGAGCTGCAGTGCCGGATCGTGGCGATCGAGGCGGATCGTGTCCACGCGATCGGGAACGTAAATCTCTTCCTCGCGTTTCGCCAGTCCCGCGATCGGCAGCTCTTCGATGCCGAGTTTCGTGAGCGCCGCACGCGCGGCGTTGAGCTGTCCGCGGCCGCCGTCGATCAGGATCATGTCCGGCAGCGGCTTCGCCTCATCGACCAGGCGTCGATACCGCCGATCGACCGCCTCGGCCATGGATCGGAAGTCGTCCGCGCCGACGACCGTGCGGATGTTGAAGACGCGATACTGGTTCTTGTCGAACTTCCCGCGGTCGAGAACGACCATTCCGGCGACCGAGTCGCTGCCCTGAATGTTCGAAATGTCGAACGACTCGATCTTCTGGATGTCGCGATCCTGATAGCCGAGGATCTGCGCGAGCCGCGAGGCGGCGATCTGCAGACGATCCTGCTGCGATTTTCGAAAACGCGACTCGTGCGAGAGGCGCGCGTTGCGATTCGCGAGCTCGACGCGGTCCACGCCCCTGCCGCGCTGCGGCACGCGCACGGAAATCTTGCGGCGCGACTGCGTCGACAGCCAGTCGGTGATCAGTTCCTTCTCCTCGACGTCGAACGGAAGCAGGATCTCGGGCGGGATGAAGAGATTGTCCTGATAGTAGCGCTGCAGGATCTCGCTGAGAAAATATCCCGGCCGGTAGTCGGCGACTTTCTCCCAGAACAGCTCGCGGCGATCGACGACGTTGCCGTCGCGGATGACGAAGAGCTGCACCGCGACGTCGCCGCCTTCTTCGTACAGTCCCCACACATCCATCTCTTCGTCTTGCGCCGACGCGACCTGCTGCTCGGCCTGGATGCGCTCGACCGTGCGAATGATGTCGCGATAGTACGTCGCCAGCTCGAAGCTCTCCTCCTCGGCCGCGCGATACATGCGCGCGCTGAGCCGGTCCTGCAGCTCCTTCGACTTGCCGCTGAGGAACAGCACGACGTCGTCGACCATCTCGTGGTACTCCTCCGAGGTCGTGAGGCCGACGATGCACGGACCGAGGCATTGGTGCATGTCGTAGTAGAGACAGGGACGCGTGAGCGCGCTCTTCCCTTCGGCGATGTCGAGGTCGCAGCTGCGTAGCTTGAACTGATCGGCGACCAATTTGAGGATGCGCCGTGCGGTGCCGGCGAAAAACGGACCGAAAAAGAGATCGCCTTTCTTCCGATCGACGCGCCGCGTGAAGACGACGCGCGGGTAGTCCTCGGACATCGTGACTTTGATGTACGGGTACGTTTTGTCGTCGCGAAGCAGGACGTTGTAACGCGGCTGGTGCGTCTTGATGAGATTGTTCTCGAGGAGGATCGCTTCCAGCTCGTTGTTCGTCGTGACGAAGTCGATGTCGTCGATCTCCGGGATCAGCGCGTTCGTCAGCGGATGCGCGCGCGTGCCTTTCCCAACCACGTACGAAGTGACGCGGTTCTTCAGATTGCGCGCTTTCCCGACGTAAATGACCTGCCCCTCGGCGTTCTTGTGCAGGTAGACGCCGGGGCGGTCGGGGATCTCCTTGAGGCGCGCTTTCAGGCGGTCCAGGCGGGACGACATTCGGAGACAGAGAACGCAGAACGCAGAGCGAAGAATTCAGAACGAAGAACTTCTACCTCTTCATCCTGCGCTCTGCGTTCTGCGTTCCTCGATCCCGCGAAGAAACTCGGTGGCCGCGGCGCGAAACGCGTCACTCCACTCGTGTCCACCTTCGAAGACGAGCGGCTGCGCCCGGTTACCGACAAAGCTCAAGTCTTTCTTGAACTTTTCGTCCGTGTACCAGTCGTCCCTCGTGCCGCGCGAGAGAAGCATCGGCGGCAACTCCTCGGCATTCACGTCGGGAGGGACGTCGCCGCCGAGCATCATCAATCCATCGCATCTCATCGCCGCCGCCGCACGGGCGGCCATCGACGCACCCTGCGAGAACCCGATGAACACGAGCGTCTTCGCCGGCGGCAGCGCAGCGATCACGCGATGCACATATTCAATGTTGTCGGAGACCGCCTGCTCGCGATCGAGCTTTGTCATCCAGTTCCCCACCACCTCACCCGCCCGCGTGTAGAAGCGATTCAGCGACTGCACGGCCGCGAGCGACCAAGTCGAAGAGCCCTCGATCTTGTGCAGTTCGGCAATGTGCGTTTCCGCCAGTTCGGCATAGCCATGGAAGCCGACGAGCAGGCGCTCCGGCGCGCGCGGCTCGTACAAGACTCGGCCATGGGTGGGTGTCTCGATCGAGAGAACGTTCATGAGTCAGCGCGGTGACTGGTCAAGTTGTTGACGAGTCAGTGCTCTATAGTTTATCCCGCGCGAAGACGCGGGATCTATGGTTATCCCGACAGGGTTTGTCCCTACAACGCAACCACGCGCGGTGCCGCCGGAGATCCCGCGTCTGCGCGCGGGATAAACTGCAAGCCCGACTAGAATGCGCGCCGTGCATTTGATCCTGGTCGTTCCCTGCTACAACGAAGAGCATCGTCTGCCGGTCGACGCGCTGCGCAACTTCGATGTCGCCGCGCATCGCATCGAGATGCTCCTCGTCAACGACGGAAGCCGCGACCACACGCTTCGTCTTCTCGAGTCGCTGCGCGACCAGAATCCGTCGCGGTTCTCCATTCTCGATCTCGATCGCAATCGCGGCAAAGCGGAAGCGGTGCGGCTCGGCATCCTCGCTGCGCTCGACCGCAAGCCCGACTTCGTCGGGTTCTGGGACGCCGATCTCGCGACGCCGCTCGGCGAGCTGCCCGAGTTTCTCGACGTGTTCGCGACCAGGCCGGAGATCGAGATGGTCTTCGCTGCGCGCGTCCGTCTTCTCGGCCGCTCGATCAGCCGCAATCCGTCGCGTCACTACTTCGGCCGCGTCGGCGCCACGCTCATCTCCTCCTCCCTCGGACTCGCCGTGTACGACACCCAATGCGGCGCGAAGCTCTTTCGCGCGAGCGTGCCGATGCGCGAGATCTTCGGCGAGCCGTTTCTCTCGCGCTGGATCTTCGACGTCGAGATCATTGCCCGCTTCGTGCGGCAGCGCGGCCGCGACGCCGCCGCGAAGGCGATTTACGAGCTGCCGATCAAGACGTGGCACGACGTCAAGGGATCGAAGGTGAAATCAACCGACTTCCTCCGCGCGTTGCGCGACCTCTGGAAGATTCATCGCGCGTACAATCGCGGCCGAGGTAATCGATGACTGACACGTTGACCCAGGCGACCGTCGGATCGCTCTCCAGCCTCGCGCAGGGACTGATCGGATCCGAAGTGTTGAAGATCGCGAGCGAAGTGCGCGCGCTGACCGCGGCCGGACGCTCCGTCGTCAACCTCACCGTCGGCGACTTCTCGCCGAGCGAGTTTCGCATCCCTCGCCTGCTCGAGTCGCTGATCGGCGACGCGCTCGCGAGCGGACAGACGAACTACCCGCCGTCGGACGGCACGCTCGAATTGCGAAAAGCAGTCATCGATTTGTACCGCGAGGAATTGCATCTCGAGTATCCGCTCGAGTCGACGCTCATCGCCGGCGGCTCGCGTCCCGTCATCTACGCCGCGTACGCCTCGGTCGTCGATCCCGGCGACAAAGTCATCTATCCGACGCCGTCGTGGAACAACAATCACTACACCTACCTGATGCGCGGCGTGCCGGTGGAGCTGGTCGTCGGCGCCGACACGAACTTCATGCCGACCGCGGAGATGATCCGCCCGCACGTGAAGGACGCGCGCCTCATCGCCGTCTGCACGCCGCTCAATCCGACCGGCACGGTGATGGCGAAGCACGAAGTCGAAGCGATCGCGCGTCTCGTCGTCGAAGAAAACGAGCGCCGCGCGACGACCGGCCAGCGCCCGCTGTTTCTGATGTGGGACCAGGTCTACTGGATGCTGACCTTCGGCGACAACCATCACTACACACCGCCGCAGCTCGTCCCCGAGTCGGCAGCGTGGACCATCTTCATCGACGGAATCTCGAAGGCCTTCGCCGCGACCGGACTCCGCGTCGGCTGGACCGTCGCGCCGCCCGCCGTCGCATCGCGCATGCGCGACATCATCGGCCACATGGGAGCGTGGGCACCGAAGCCCGAACAGATCGCCGTCGCCGCGTTCCTCAAACAGAAAGACGAGATCGCAGCCTTTCACGACCACATGATCCGCGAGCTGCGACTCCGCCTCGACGCCCTCTACGACGGCCTCCTGGCCATGCGCCGCGAAGGACTGCCCGTCAACGCGATCGAGCCGCAAGGCGCGATCTACCTCTCCGCGCAGTTCGACCTCATTGATCGATTCGGCACGAACGAAGCGATCCGCAAATTCCTCCTCGAGAAAGCCGGCTTCGCCGTCGTTCCCTTCCAGGCCTTCGGCAACAAGGAAGAGGACGGCTGGTTCCGCCTCAGCGCGGGAGCAGTGTCGCTGCGCGATATTGAAGAAGGACTGACGCGCGTGCGGGAAGCGCTGCGCGACGTGCACTAAGGGAGACTCTGCACAAGTGTCATCCTGAGCCGCGAAGACGGCGAAGGATCCCCCGCCGACGGAGCGCTGGTCGTGCTTCGCCGGGGATTCCTCGCCGTCTTCGCGGCTCGGAATGACACGAGACAATTGTGTAGAGCTTCACTTAGTGGTGCGTCATTGTGCGGACTTGCCGCGCTCGTCCGAACGCAAGTCATTGAGCAACCGAATACAAAAAGAGCGAGCTTATAGCCCGCTCTTTGCTGACGGTATAAAAAATATGTTCAGGGCTGCGGCGTAATCAGCGTGACGTGCTGCGTCACATTATGCGTGATGCTCACAAATGCCCAGTATTCCTGTGCTCCGTCCAGCGGCTCGACTTCTATCCGGATGCGGTTATGCTTCAGAAGTTCCTGATCAAGCCATAGAGGTATTTCCGCCGACGCCGGGAACGCCTCGATCTGTCCCGGCAACGGCATCGAAAATGATGGCTCCACCTCGGCGACCAGTTCATCCGCCACCGCCGCCGTACCGAGCGGATGTACTTCATAGTAACGAACCCGAACCCGCGGCGGCGTGGCCGCGTTCACGTCGTAAATTCTGAGAGTCGCGCGGAACTGCGTTTCCATCGGGATGTCCGAGAGACCGAAGGTTCGCGAAAAGAGATCGTTCGGTGCGACGACCGGAATCGAAGTGCCCCACGTTTCCGACTGCCGGGAAGTGTCCCGCGATCGTAGCGTCATCGCGACGTCGGCGAGCCGCCCTTTTTCAACCATTGCGAGCTGACCGATGAGGTTCGACGCCGGCACCAGATTCGGGACGAATACCGTCGCCTTCCCGGGGAGCGGGTCGGGTACGCAGATCGGAAAACAGTTCGGCAATCGCGACACTCGGATTGGAGTGGTGCTCAGGTTGGTGATTGCGAGCTCTGTGACCCACGCCGATCCGAACGCGCCTTCCACGCGCTGCGGAGCGATCGGTAGAAGCACTTTGTCGAATTCCTGCGCACCGGCGTGCAGTGCGACGGCGGCGAGCAGGCTCAACGCAATTCGAATGTTCATGGCAGTTTCCTGTAGTCGTTATTCAAACGGAGACATATAGAGCAGCTTATTGTTGAAGACGGTACTCAAGGGATCGAAGTCCGGCGGATTGACGCGTTGATTCGCACGATTCACGAGCTCGGTCCAGATCTGTTGAGGGGTTAGCGTCGGATACCACTGCAGCAACCTGGCCACCGCACCCGTGACGAGCGGTGTCGCGAAAGAAGTTCCCGTACTCGGCTTACCCGGGCTGCGGTAGCTCGTCGAACTGCCTGCGCCTGCAACTTTCACCTTCCAGCCGGGCGCCCAGATGCTCACGCAGCGGCCGTAGTTCGATCCCGGATCCGAGGACGTATCCCACGGTTGGGGACATTGCGCGGGCGTATCGATGCAACTCCACCGCTGGTCGGTGTTCGTTGACGGATCGAACGCGGTTGCGCCTACCGTGATCGTGCGGTACGTGCTCGCGATGCCAGCGACGAGATTGCCGTTCTGGTCATAGACCGGTTCGTTGCCATACCCGAGGCGCGACGGCGTCATAGTACAGTTGTGATCATTCTGGTTGCCGACCGCAACCACGACCGGGATGTTTCCTCCGATAAGCGTATTCACCTCATGCTCGATCGAAGAGATACACAAGCTGTACCCTATCGGGCTGTTGGTTGTATTGTGAGGATCTTCACAATAGATATTCGCGAGATTCGAAGTGAAAAGCACGCTCATATTCACTACAGCGCGGTTGCTGCGTGCTTGGCATTGCGAGTCACTGTCGGGATCGTCATTCACGGGCGTCTTGTTGGGACACTTCATGTCCTTGTAGATCCAATCGAGGCCGCGCGCCATCGCAAGCATAGATCCCGCGCCCGCACAGTTCACGACTTTGACCGGAACGATGGTCACATTCTTCGCCACACCGGTCGTATTGCCGCCGATTACAGACGCCACCGCCGTTCCATGTCCGATTCCCGCGTCATCGCCACCCGCCACCCAACCGCCGCACGGGTTCGTCTCTAGCGCATAATCGAGGGCGATCGCGCTTTCTTCAGAATCGCCGAGCTCTGGACTATCAGCGATATCGGGATCGACCATCATGTTCGCACCCGAAACCACACGGCCCTCGAACTCCTGGTGTGCGGCGTAGACGCCCGAATCGACGACATACGCTCGGACACTCGTACCCATCGAGTTATACGCGTACGCCTTCGTTCCGTAGAGCTGCCCCGTGTTGTCGATCCGGTCCAGATTCCAGTAAACATCGTTTGCATACCCGTTCATGCAGACGTAATAGCCTGCCGCATTCCACGGGCAGCTTGACGTTGACGTCTCGATGGGTTTCCGCGGCACCATCGTGCCCCTGAAGTCGAACTGCCGCCTCTCGTGCTCACGCGGCGCCGTGGGAGTCTCTCCCGCGCTCATTTCGAGAAACTGATCTTCCTCGATGAGCTTGATGAGCGGGTTGTGACTCAACCCGAAGACCGCACCCTCCGGCAGTTCCACGCCGAAGCCTCGTACGGCGTACTTCATCGTCGCCAGAAGTCGCCCGCCGTGCTGATGCGAAAGTGCTTTCGCGAGCTGATCAACCTGCTTTGCGGAAACATCATCCTTGAATGTTACGACGTAGCGATTTCTGAGCGGCTTCGCGCCGTGGTGACCGGCGCTTCCGCGAACGCCGGGAGAACGCCGGCGCTCATAAAACACAGTAGTATCATGAGGTTACGAACCATTTAGGAGGCCTTTTCTTTTAGGTGATTAGTGTTGCGCGACGGTGTGGAAATCCGCCTGAGCGCATGGTACGGGAAAGAACTTATTTGCGTCTAGTTACATTATTTGCAGTTCCGCTCGCGTCCTCATGCCCTCTCCGATATGCCACCGGAGTAACGCCCTTCGCGCGCCTGAAGGCCCGGAAAAACGTGGTGCGTGTACCGAACCCCGAGCGATACCCGACTGCGTTCAGCGGGAGATCCGTGGTCCTCAGCAGGTGTTCAGCACGGGCAATGGTCGCCGCCTTCAGGTACGCGGACGGGGCGAGGCCCGTTTGCCGGGCGAACGCTCTACTGAACTGAGGTGCCGTCATGCCAAGGCGTGCAGCGAGCTCGTTCACATGCGGCGCCGTTTCCTTCGAAAAGCATTCGTCAAGATACGCGTCCGCCGCGCGTTCTAACGGGTGTTCCGACGCGAGTTCTTTGCGGCCCATACTTAAGGAGAGGTCGCCGCCTGAAAAGCCCTACCTCTCCATGAGAAGGCCCTATCTGTCACCGGCCGACGTGGCGGCCCATCGCTGCTCCTGATGTATCTGTTTCTGCGAGCGAACGAAGCGAGATGAACGTCGTGGACCGCGCATCCATCCGCGCTCTTGGTCAGCCCGTCGAGCTGGGTGCATGCTGAGATCCGTTCCAGTTGATCGCTGCAATCCAGCCGGTCGGTCTGCCGCTCCTCAATCCCCCGCCGCCCTCTCCCCCGGCTGCCGCGGCTTCCCGATGTCGGCATAGTCGCGCATGAACACCTTCAGCCCGTAGTCCGGCTGGTTGCGCACGAAGCCTTCGACGAGTTGGTTGTTGTAGTAGTCGACGAAGAAGTCGAACGGGTCGCGCGGGTCGGTGTCGACGACTTGCATGTCGGCGCGGACGAAATACAGCTTGCCCATGCGCAGCGTGCCGCCCTCGTAGAACATCCAATTCTTTTCCTGCGGGTCGGGTGGGTCGAGGGCGGCGGCGTGGACGTTGCTGTCGAAGAGTTGCACGAGCTCGCCTTCGTGCAGTTCGATGTCGCGCAGTTGTCCCTGGATCACCGGCGGCGGGAGGATCGCGGTGGCGTTGATGAGCAAGTCGTTCTTCTCGACCTTCACTCCGTTCGGCAGTTTCTTGAGGATCTTGTCGAGCGAGATGCCGAAGGCTTTCATCAGCAGCTCGCCGTTGAGATTGCAGATCTTGATGTCGATCGGGTGGATGCGCATCCAGCCGTCGTCCGTCACCGACACGTCGGCCGTCATCTCGAACGGGATGTCGAGGATCTTGTGCATGATCCCGCGCTGCACGAGCCTCCCCTCGTGCACCTCGATGAACAGCTGTTTGAGCGGCGTGCCTTCGTAGTTGAAGACGTAGTGATTCAGAAGATCGGTGAGTGCGCGTCCGCTCACGCCGATGCGCGCCTTGAAGATCTTGACGATGAACGACTTCTTGTCGTCGAAGTTCAGCGGCTGGCCTTCGACCTTGTCGAAGAATTCGCCGCGCAGCGAATGGATGTTGAGGACGATCGTGCGGTCGACGTGAAAGAGGACGTTGTGCATTTCCGCCTGCGTGTGCGCGGCGGGAAGGGCGTCCTTCGGCACATCGAAATGCGCGACGCCGATGGGCGGCGACGGCACCGGCTCCGCCCCCTGATCGCGCGCCAGTTTTCCGGGACAGCAGCACGCGAACAGAGTGAGCGCGACCACGACGCCCGTGATGAACGGGATCAGGACCACGCCGGTCCGCCGGGCGATTGCCTTCCAATGCACAGCCAACGAACTGTGCGGAAGCAAGTGCTTCGCCATGTGCGATAATCTGCCGGTGAACAACGAGGAAATCGACCGCCGCGTCCGCGCCGCCGTCTACGACGTCACGATGCGCGAGGGCTTCCCTCCGCTATCCACGCGCGTCGCGAACGAGCTGCAGATCGACGCGTCCGAGTCTCTCGCGTCGTTCCGCCGCCTCGCCGATGCGCGCATGCTCGTCGTGCAGCGCGACAGCGGCGAGATCCTGATGGCGAATCCGTTCTCGGCCGTTCCGACGCCGTTCGCCGTCAACGCGAATGGTCTCTCCTGCTACGGCAACTGCATCTGGGACGCCCTCGGCATCCCCGCGATGTTGAACTGCGACGCCGACGTCGACACGAGCTGCGCCGACTGCGGCACGTCCGCGCGCGTCCGCGTCCAGGACGGCCGCGTGATCGGCGAAGGGCTCATGCACTTCGCGATTCCCGCGCGCTCGTGGTGGAAAGACATCGTCTTCAACTGAAAGACGATGCTCTTCTTCCGGTCGGAAGAACACGTCGATCGATGGTGCGAGTCGTGGCAGATGCCGCGCGGCGAGATCATTTCGCTCGACAAAGGATGGGAGCTCGCGCGCATCTGGTACGGCGAAGACCGCCGCGCACCGGATTGGCGCCGGCGCACGCTCGAGGAAACCGAAGCGGTGTTCGCGTCGCTCGGGTTCACCTCCGAGTTCTGGAACTTGCGCTGATGTGGTTCGGCCACCGGATCGATCTGGTCGCCCCACTGGAAAGATGTAATCGCCCGACTAGATCGAGCTCGTCACCCGACTAGAAAAATCCCGTCGCTCTCCTGGAAAGATTCAGTCACCCGACTACGGCGATGGCAGAACGCGGGTGGCGAGGCCATCTGCCATCCGCCATCTGCCATCGGGCGAAAGCCCGCGCGGCGCAGCCGCCCTACGCCGTCGCCTGCAGCTCCGCGAGCGCCATCTCCAGCGCTGCGGTCTTGAGCTGTTCCTGCTCCTGCAGCTCTTCGACTTCGGCCTGCCGTGTCGATGACGCGTCGATCTCACGCAGGCTCATGAGGCACATCCAGACGAGGAACACGTCCTCGAATGCGACCCACCCCGCGTGCTCGAGGAAGCGCCACCACTCCGGATTGGCGATGCCGTACACCGACTCCGGCCAGAGGATTCCGCGCGCGAAGTGATCGGCGGCGACGACGGTCGTCGCGGTGAGCAGTACTTTCCAGTCGAGATAGAACGCCAGGAACGCGAGCGACCCGAAGACGTGAAAGTGCGTCTCGATGCGGCCGCCGGTGAGATGAATCAGCAGCGCCGACATGAGCATCTGCGACGCGGCGATGACGTGACGGGTGACTGCTTTGCCGGGCTCGAAGAACGCGAGCAGGATCGGCAGAACGACGATGCCGGCGCCGGCGAGGACCGCGATCAGCACGTGGATGTGCAGCACGCGCTCCTTCCCCGCCCACGCGTACGGCGATACGACGAACGCCGCGACGATCCCGGCGACATATTGAATCGCGAGGAGCATCGCAAACATCTTGTCGACTTTTTTTCGACGCTCGCTGACTTGCAGGTCACGCAAACTCACCGCACGCGCTGCGACTCGCTCGTTGCCGTTCATTTCGTCTCCTTCGCGGTAGTGCTCGTGATCGCGCAGCCGAACACGGGATGCGTGGCGCGCGCGGAACGCGAGCGGATGAGATCGATGACGCCGGTGCGGCCGCGGTTGATGCCCGCGTGTCCGCGCAGCGACGTGATGCCGCCCGAAAAGCGCAGCTTCCCGTCGCGGTCGTACAGAAAGGTTTGCCCCGAGGTGAACCCGCCGAAGAGACGCGCCTCGCGGCCGTCGTCGTCGATCAGAACGCGCGTGCGCTGCAGATGCGACGCGGCCTTCACCACTTCGGTCTGTTCCCATCCGCGAGGGAAATCGCTCGGGCGATAAACGAGAACCGTCGGCCGCAACGCCGGCACGCTCTCGATCACCGCCTCGAGCTCCTCGACGCTGGCCCGGCTGCACGAGCAGTGCGGATGGATGAGCATCACCAGCGTCCAGCCGGATGCGCGCTGCACGCGGCTCGACGTCGGCCAGGCCCGCGGCGCGATCGCCGCGCGTCCCGGCGTCGTCTCGAAATTGCGGATCGCCTGGAACGCCGCGCCGATCGTCGCGATCCAGATCAACGCGGCGGCGAACAGCGCAGCGAGGATGAACGACCGGCGCTTCATGCTTTTTTCCTGAGCGCGTCGAGCGGCGAGATCAGTTGATTGTCGCGCTCGAACTTGATGCGGCTCGAGGTCAACAGCTCGATCCGCTCGCCCAGCGGGATCGAGTAGAACTCGTTCGGCGGCAGGCGCGCAACGCGGCCGTCCGGATAGTTGATCATTGCCCAGTGGAAATTCATCCGGGCACCTCTCTCTCAAATTTTTTGGCGGGTTTGGGGTCTGCGCGAAAAGTGTACGCTAAGTTTTCCGCTCAGAGAACACAATTGCGTAACCGTTCGGGTCGCGGACGACGAACTCCACCTGCCCGTACGGCTGCTCGCACAACGGCTCGAGCAACGTGACGCCGGGACGCTGCGAGACCTGCTCGTACAGCTCGCGCACGCCTTCCATCCGCACGTACACGTGCCACACGCCGCCCTCGCGCTTTTCGTAGACGTCGGGCTTCTCGTAGCCGTCGAGCTGCTGCAGCATGATCTCGACGTCGTCGCGCGTCATGATCCCGAAGAAGTGCGGCGGATGTTCGGGAAACGGCAAGCCGTCGAAGCCGAGGTTCTCGCGATACCAGGAGATCGTCGCGGCGACGTCGGCGACGAGAAACACCGGTGAGGTGGTGTGCAGTCTCATACGAAGATCCTGACTTCCTTCAGCTCCCGGACCTTGTCGCGAATCTCCGCTGCGCGCTCGAAGTCAAGGTTCTTCGCCGCCTCTTTCATCTCTTTCGTCAGACGGCTGATCGCCTTGTCGATGTCTTCGTTCTCTTCGAGGCCGAGCTTCGCGCGGTGTCCCGGCAGCGGCACGTCGTAGTAGTCGAGATTCGCCATCCGCACGAGATCGGAGTCGATCGACTTGATGATCGTCGCCGGCTCGATGCCGTGCTCCTCGTTGTATTTCCGCTGCAATGCGCGGCGGCGATTCGTCTCGTCGATCGCCCAGCGCAACGAATCCGTGATCTTGTCGGCGTAGAGGATCGCCACGCCGTTGACGTTGCGCGCGGCGCGTCCGATCGTCTGGATGAGCGACGTCTGCGAGCGGAGAAATCCTTCCTTGTCCGCATCGAGGATCGCGACGCATGAACATTCCGGAATGTCGAGGCCTTCCCGCAAGAGGTTGATGCCGACCAGCACGTCGAACGTGCCGATGCGGAAGTCGCGGATGATCGCGATGCGCTCCAGCGTCTCGACGTCGGAGTGCAGGTAGTTCACCTTGATGCCCAGCTCCATCAAGTACCGCGTCAGGTCCTCGGACATCCGCTTCGTCAGCGTCGTCACCATCACGCGCTCGCCCTTGGTGGTGCGCTCGCGGATCACGCCGATCAGATCGTCGACCTGCCCCTTCACCGGCCGGATGATCACTTCCGGATCGAGGAGGCCCGTCGGACGAATCACCTGCTCCGCGAACAGTCCGCCCGTTTTCTCCAGCTCGTACGCAGCGGGAGTCGCGGAGACGTAGATGATCTGCTGCAGCTTGCCGTCGAATTCGTCGAACGACAGCGGACGGTTGTCGATCGCGCTCGGCAGACGGAACCCGTACTCGACCAGCGTCGTTTTTCGCGAGCGGTCACCGCCCCACATGCCGCGGACCTGGGGCATCGTCTGATGCGACTCATCTACGACGAGTAGAAAGTCATCCGGGAAGTAATCGATCAGTGTAGGAGGCGGCTCGCCCGGCTTTCGGCCGCTCAAATGGCGCGAGTAATTCTCGATTCCGTTGCAGTATCCGAGCTCCGCGATCATTTCCAGATCGAACATCGTCCGCTGCGAGAGCCGCTGCGCTTCGAGCAGCCGATCGTTCGCGCGCAGCTCCGTGACGCGCTGATCGAGCTCGACGCGGATGTTCTCCATCGCCTCCATCAGCCGCTCGCGCGGCGTGACGTAGTGCGTGCGCGGATAAATCGCCAGTCGATCGTAGGTGCGATCCGACGTGCGGCCGGTGACCGGATCGATGCGCGTGATCTTGTCGATCTCGTCGCCGAAAAACTCGATGCGCACGGCGTCGTCCTCGTACGCCGGCCAGAGCTCGAGCACGTCGCCGCGCACGCGGAAGTTGCCGCGCGCGAGATCGTACGGCGTCCGTTCGTACTGCATTTCCGTGAGCCGCCGCAGGTACTGCGTCATCGGCTTTTCCACGCCGCGCTCGAAGAAAAGCAGCATTCCGAAGTAGAGATCCGGATCGCCGATGCCGTAGATGCACGACACCGAGGCGACGATGATCACGTCGCGCCGCTCGAACAGCGACTTCGTCGCCGCGAGCCGCAGCTTGTCGATCTCGTCGTTCTTCGTCATCTCTTTTTCGATGTAGAGATCGGTCTGCGGGATGTACGCCTCGGGCTGGTAATAGTCGTAGTACGAGACGAAATACTCGACCGCGTTGTCGGGAAAGAAATTGCGGAACTCCTGGTACAGCTGCGCGGCGAGCGTCTTGTTGTGACTGAGAACCAGCGTCGGCCGATTGATCGCCTCGATCACCTTCGCGACCGTGAATGTTTTTCCGGAGCCGGTGACGCCGAGGAGGACCTGGTGTCGTTCGTTGGCCCGGATCGACTCGATGAGCTGGCGGATCGCCTCGGGTTGATCGCCCTGCGGCTCGAAGGGAGAAATGAGACGGAACTCGGACATGCGGTCGTTATCTTATCGAGTTGCACGCAAGCGGGCCGAGAGGCCACCGCTCCCGCGCCCGAGCCCGCTTCCGCGCCCGGGGTGGGGGAACCAAGCGACTGTGTTCCCTCACCCCGGACATGCGGTCGTTATCTGATCGAGTTGCAACCCCATTTCCATTTTTCATCACTAGGCGCCTTTCTTCTGTCTAGGTATCGTTGCGTGATAGATCTGCAGCGCGCTGCGGTCTGCGGCGCCCGTCGAAGGATGCGATGCTTTGTACGTTCTGCCGCCGTGAACGCAATTCAGTGGCTTTGGGACCCGACGTCTCCATCTGCGACGTCTGTCTTTCGGAAATTCGTTCGACGACCACGAGTTCAGCGGCTGGAAATTGCTCGTTTTGTGGAAAGCCGGAACGCCGATCGCGATTTTCATTTCGGAACAGAGCGATCGTTGCGACGAGCGCCGATCAACACGCACGTATCTGTTCGCGTTGCATACCGATCGCTTTGGAAGTGATCGAGTACCACCGCCGCCAAGCCCGCGAAGACAGCCGCGTCGTGTGATCGGAGAAGGAGGCGCGCGGTCGTTATCTTATCGATTTGCAACCGCGCTTCCATTCCGCTACGCACATCTTTCTGTGGACCGCATTGCGTCGCGTGCCCGGTAGAAACCCTCCATGGCAAGGTAGCCCGCAAGAAACTCTTGCCATGCCTCCTTCGAACCGACGATCAAGCGCGAACGAACGAGCCAACGGTAGCCGGCTCGCGCCTCGGCGAACAGGCGCGCGTCCGCGGCCGCTTGATTCATGCTTCTCATTTTCTGACCTCACGAAAGACTCCCGGCGGCATGCCGTACGCCTCTTTGAAGCAGCGATAGAAGGTCGAAGTGGTCCCGAATCCGGCATGGAGGGCAATCTCGCGCATCGGGAGCGGCGTCTCGAGGATCAGGCGCTCCGCCTCTTCGAGTTGCTTGCGGCGCAGGTATTCGCGCAGCGTCATGCCCGCGATCGAGGCCGTCGTGCGCGTCAGGTACTCGGGGCTCCGCTTGAGGAAGGCCGCGAGCTCGGAGACCCGCGCGGCGGTCTTCTTCACGTAACAGTCCTCGAGATAATGAGTTACCGCGCGATCGAGCCTCTGGCGGTGGACGTGGGTGAAGGTTCGCGGTTTCCGCTGCTTGCGCCTGGTCGTCATCGCTGAACGGACAGACGTGACGACGGCCCGGAGAACCGGCCGGCGTGAGAGAGTGCCGGTGCGCTGTTGCGGCGCGGCGGCAGGAGCCATCGTCACTTCCTCCTCATTTGGGAGTGACGAGGGCAAAGCTCCCCCTACCGTCGACTTGACGGGGAAAGACGGCTTTTTCGCGTGGCGGGTTCAGGTTGGACCCACCCATTGGCGGTCGTATCCGCACGCTCGGCTGCCACCGGCATGTTCACTCTTATTTTCGAACCGGTGGCAGTTCTTTGCTCATACGGCTACGCATTTCGATATCCTGGCGCCGCTTCTCAGTGAGCATTCGGGCCAGATATCTCTGACGCGCAACGATGGAGATCCCAAACGCCGCGCAAAGGACAAGGGCTCCGAGAAGCCAATAGCCTCGTCCGGTTAATCTACCCGTGGTCGTACTACGGAAATTGCCCAACAGTCCGATGACGCCAAGCATGGCGGTGATCAGCAGTAGGACGAGAGAGGTGCCGGCCATCACGGATCGAGTGTAGCAATTCCCGCAGCAAAGATTTCAACGTTCCACGAAAAATACGTCGTAGTAAGGCTGCTTACCGTTTTTCATGGAAACGACGCCCATGTAGCGAAGCAGGTTTCCACTCTGATCGTGCCGCCGAATGCTTCTATATCGAACCCCGAGGCCGACGATGTCGGTCGAACTGACGGCGCTCAGCTCCGCAGCCTGGGACCTCCCATCGTGATTGGCGTCAATCCAAAGCAGGAGACGCGGCCACGCAGCGTCCGATTGGTCGATCACCGCATCATTGTTCGAGTCGTACTGCTCCAAAGCCACAAAGCCGTCAGGAGCTTCGGAGTGATTCGGCAGCAGCGTATGGTTGCCAAAAAGCTCACGTGCGTCGTCGATTCTGCCGTTCCCGTTGAGGTCAAGCGCGATAAAAGCAAGCCGTGAGCCCCGAGCAGTCCAACCGATCGTGTCGGGATTCCCATCCGCGTCGATATCGAAAGCAACCGGATTCTCGAGGCCCGTGAGCCTCCATGGTCCTTTGTCGAGGTTAACGATGAGCGGGCAATTCTCCGGTGGCCCATCACAGTCTGACCATTCGCACGGAGGCTCGACATCGACATCAATGCATCTTCTCGGGCTGCCCATGCCTTGTTCCACGTCGGGATCGTCCGTTGCATAGGCCGTATCCTGTGCACGGTAGCAGAAACCGGACTGGCCGCCACACGTAAGATCACCTGCCCATTCCGTCGTTGTGCGCCATGTTGTATAGGAACAAGCAGGATACGGCCAGGGCGAAATGATGATGTGGTCGCCGTCCATTTCATGATTCACGTAATTACCGGAGCCGTTCATGTATCTCGCCGTGCCGTGCGAATTCAAAAAATCGTGGCTGCTCTTCGTCAGAGTACAAGTCATCGAAATGCTGGCGGCGTATGACGGAATACCGGCAAGAGCGACGGTGGCGACAACGAACCTCGCAAATGTGCGGAGCGGCTTCATTTGCAACCGCCCTCGAGGAAGAGAAGATGCTGCGCAGACGATTCACCGGGCGTGTCGGAGCCAACGCGCAGCGTAGGCGCTACCACCGTGTAAAGAAATCGATCGAATGCCTCCGTTCCGAAGTGCCGCCGCGCATCGGCTAATGCGGCAACGCGAGCTGCACACACGTCCTTATCCAGTTGTTCGACGTATTCTTTTGACACCGATGAGCTCTCGTCAGCCAGATTCGGCTCCGCCGGAAGGTCGACACGCTTTCGGGAAAGGGTGAGATAGGTCGAGCAGAGGGTCTCCAGCTCTCGCCAGAACCTCGCGTCATCCCAACCGAATGCGCGAATTCCCTCCTGCAGAATCAATCGCGAGGTTTCGCGGAAGTGGTCACTCCCCTCCAAACCACCCAATAGGGAGCTGAAAAGCTCATTGGGCATCAGCAATTCCGGTGTCTCGCTACCGTCAACCCCACCGAACAGCCGCTGACGGACTGATACAGAATGGCGCGCCGAGGTATCTTCAGCCGCCGCGCGCTTCGCATCAAAGCGGCGCGCGAGGCGCTCTTCGAGGGTCCACTGCCAAGCTGCTTTCTCTCTCGTTCCCGGCTGTTGGCGTAATTCCTCGCTCAATAGCGGAAGCGCAAACAGTCCGCAGAAGATCAATAGTGATACGGATCGCATGTTCCTTCTCCTGGGCCGTATAACCGGCGCTATGGTCTTACGGGGACACGAATTGTAATCTAACTGGCCGACAAGTAGGTTGTCTAGTGACATTAAATTCAGTGATGATGGACCTGTTAGGCGTTAGTTCTCGCTTCCCACGCCGGTCGCAGCGCTCGACGGCGAGGTTATGGACGAAGCGGCGATCTCACCACACCCCAAAGACGACAAAACTCGAGCTGAGCGCGTTTACGGCATTTGGACGATCGAGCGAGACGCTGAACGGACAGACGTGACGACGGCCCGGAGAACCGGCCGGCGTGAGAGAGTGCCGGTGCGCTGGTGAATCGCGGCGGCAGGGGCCCATCGTCACGTCCTCCTGATCTGGGAGTGACCGAGGCAAAGCTGCCCCTACCGTCAACTTGAAAGGAAAAGATGCTTTTTCGGCAGTGGGTTCAGGCTGGACCACGGCAATTTGTGGAGCGGCGGCCGCTTCGGCCGCCGGTATGTGGATCAGATGGGTCAATCGTTTTGAATCACCAATCAAAGCGTCTGCCTGCCGAGTGAACAGCTTTGATGGGCGAGACAAGACCCCTTGCCTCTCGTGACATAGGTGCTTGATTGTCGCGACATGATCTTTGATTGGCGCGGCAAGTCGTTTGATGCGCGAGACCAGCCCCATTGCCTCGTGAGACAAGATTCCTTGCCTGGCGTGACAAGAAGCCAGCCTCGCACGTCGAATTGCAAGGCGCGAGGGGCCAAACCTTTTGCCTCGCGAGGCAAGGGTGCTGTCGCGACAATCAATTGTCATTTCGCGACAATCAAGCCTCCATGTCGCGACAATCAAGCTCCATTGCCTCACCAATCAAAGTCGATGGATCGCCGATCAAACTTGCTGTCGTGTGAATCAAGCCCCTTTGCCGTGCGAAGCGAGCTCGCTGCCGCGCCAAGCAGGCCTGTTGTCGCGCGGAGCGAGCTTGGTGTCGGGCGAATCAAGCACCTTGTTTCGCGGGGCAGGTCGTTTGACGCGTGAATCAAACCACTTGATTCGCGTGTCAAAGTCGACGCAGCGCAGCGATGTTCGTCTCAGCCGATCGGCGGCCCGATGCGCACCTGCAACCAGACCCAGAACAGCTCGAAGAAGTCCTGATCCATCAGGCCGCCCGGAGGCGCGATCCGCACGCTTGGCGGTTCTGGTGCAGGCGCCGCCGAGGTCACACCGGTCGGTGGCGTGATCCGCACACCCGGCGGATCGGGCACAGGCTCCGCCGAGGTCACGCCGGTTGGCGGTGCGATCCGCACGCCCGGCGGATCGTTCAGCGGGGGCGGGTCGTCCGCGTAGAGCGCGGGTGCCGCGAAGATGACGATGAGCGCAAGGACAGCTCCGCCTTTGAAGACACGTCGCATAAACCCTCCTTCGCCGGTCTGCCGGCCGGCCGTTCGGGAGGGCACCCTCGCAGGAGGAGTGGCCGAGGGAGGCGGACTTTATATGGAATCTTCGTCTGGGATTCGCCGCCGTCGCGCACTGGTGCTCGAGATAGCGTCGCTATGTGGCGACCGCAATCTGGTGGAGCGGCGGCCGCTCTCGGCCGCCGAATTCTCGCGAGAGGCCGGCGGCCGAAGCGGCCGCCGCTCCACCAGATTCATTGTTGAACCCTCGGATTAGCTAGAGGGCGGACGGGGCGGAACGAACTGCAAGGAGGGTTGGAGCTCGACGCGGCGGAGGAACACGCGGACGTGCTCGATGCCGGCCTTCGTCAGCCGCTTCGCGGCGGCGGCCTCCTTCAAGTAGGCGATGGCGGCGAGCGCGCCCGTAAGCATTCCGGCGTTCGTGAAGACCGCGAACATATGCTGCGCGAGGACCACGATCTCCTTATGGCGGTCGAGCGCGAGCAGCCCTTCGCAGATGTCGAGCCCGACGTACGCTGCGTACGTAACCATGCCTCCGGCTTCCAATTCGGCAGCGATGTCCCGCATGCGGCGGATCGCCTCTGCGAGCTTGCCTCCCTGAAAGACCACGCGAGCAATGCCCCACTCGGTTAAGAGCCGCTCACATTTCGGTCCGCGCTCGCGGAAGATGACGATCGCGCGGTGAAAAAGCAAGCTCGCTTCGGCGAGATTGCCGCGGTCCACTTCGCAGTTGCCCGCGGCGTAAGAGCCGAGGGCGATCCAGTGAGCGTTCTGCGTGTTCTCACCGTGCTCGATGAGGCGGCGGAAGACGGGGAGCGCGCCGTTGGGGTTTCCGGCCTCGAACATGATGCTGGCCCGCAGAAATATCGCGTCCATGCGCCGTTTCTCGTCGCCCGCGTGCGAAAACCCGAGTTCGGCATGCTCCGCGATCGCCATAGCTTCATCAAAGCGAAGTTGAGCGTACAAAACGCCTGCGCGCAGGAGCGCAATGATGGCGAGGCCGAGACCGTTGTGGGGCGTCTTCCGGTAGGCACGTTCGGCGCGGTCGAGGGATTCGGCAGCATGTGGGAACTGGCCAAGGAGTAACTGCGCTTTCGCCCGCTCCTTCCACGCCGCGCCGCGGAGCTGGTAGACCGCAAAGGAAGGATACAGGTCGTCCGGCAATACCTCCGCTACTGAGACCGCGGCATCGGCGAGCGTGAGCGCAATCTGCGGTTTGCTCTTGTGGATGGCGTGTGCCGCCGCGTTGAGCTTCCTTACCACGCCGCCCGTGCGGTACCGCCGCTTCGCAGTGAGCGCATCCCACGCTAAGCGGATCGGATTCTCCAGGTACTCCTTGAGGAGGATTTCCGCCTCGCGGTCTTCTTCAGCGACCCGCGCCCCGTAGTCCATCAGCGCGGCGTAGGTTGCGGAACCAATCATGGGCTCCCACGTGTCGTCCTCGCCGAGCGCCTCGTCGGCTTCGTCGTCGCGGATCACGAAGAAGTCGTGTGCCTCCTGGCACTCCGGGCACATGGCAAGGTGGGCCTCGATCTCGCGGCGCCGGCCCTCGGCGATCGACTCGGGCTCTGCGGCGTACAGTGCCAGCTCTCCTTCAGGGATATGGCTCATGTCCGCGGCTTCTCCGTCATGGTGTGGTAGGCCTCGAGCGCGCGCTTCCGGCACTTGGAAAGGCAGATCAGGACGGTCATCGGCTTGAAGTGGAGCGAGCTCGCGATCGTGCGTGTGTCTTCGCCGACGAGGTAGTAACGATGAAGAAGATCGCGGCAGCGGCTCCCGATCCGCGCGAGGAGGCGGCGGAGCAGGAGCTTGCGCTCGACTTCGAGCTGGATGGATTCGGTCGGGGCCGCGGCGCACGGCACGTCGTCGCAGAAGATCGCGTCCCGCGCGCCGATGCGCCGCAGATGGTGGCGCGCCGCGTTGCAGATGCCGCCGATGAGGTACGGCCCGACGTCATGCACCTCGCCGGCGTTCGTGAAGTAGGTGGCGAACACGTCGTGGACGAGCGGCTCGGCTTCGGCTACGGGGATGCCGAACTTCTTTACGGCGATCTTTCGCAGGAGCGGCGCGAATTGCAGGTACGCCTCCTCGAACGACGCGGGCGCACCGGTCTTCCCCGGCAGCACCGGCGTCGTGTACTTCACCTCGCGGGGTTCCTGCTGCATCCCACTCTCCTTTGAGGGGTGACGGAACTTCATCGTTTCCTACCCTCTGGTTGATGACGGTCAGGAAATACGAAGGTCTGCTCCGCCCCTGTCGTCAGAAAACGCGAGGCCGCACCACGGCCGAACCTCGCTACAACAGACGCGGGAAGCGCGTCATGTTCATGAACTCCTTCATCGCCGGACATTCTCCGCGTGAATAGCCCCCGCGTTCTGGATGTCCTGCCACAGCTCTCCGGCCGGGCGCGCAGTGCGCTCCGCACGGGTGGAATCGAGACCGTCGCGGACCTGGCGTACTGGAACGAAGGATCGCTCCGCTGCCTGAAGAACGTCGGACCGGTTACGGCGCTGGAGATCGTCACCGCCGCACGCAGCGCGGGGCTCGCGTTGGCGCCGGAAGACGCGCTACGGCCGTGGCGGCTCGACCCGGAGCGCTGGGGATGAGCTTCGACAGGGTGCCTTGACGCGCCGCAGAGCACAGGCCAAACCCGATGTCATGGCCGTCGTGCAGATCGCAGGAGCGATCGCTCACGGTGCGCCGCTCGATCGCGCCGGCGCAGGTACGACAGTCGAGGTGCCGTGGGCGCGGGTCGAGACGAGCGACATCATCTACCGTGTCGCCTCGACTCCGCCGGGGCTGGATCTTCAGCGAGACGACTTGCTCGTGGTCGAGCCGAGGAATCATGTTGCGACCGCGGAGCTCGTCGTCGCAGCGCTCGGCGAACGCCTGTTCCTCGGCCGCTGGTGGGGGAAGCACGGGCGCCGGGCGGTCATGGACGCGACCTACACACCGCTCATCGAGGATGAATCGCTGCGCGTCCTCGGCGCCGTCACCGTCGTGATGCGCTATCTGGAATGAGGACGCTGCTCTCCAACGCGGGCTGGACACTTTCCCGAGCCCGCGCCCGCGCCCGCTTCCGCGCCCGGGGTGGGGGGGGGAACACAGTCACTTCGCTCCCCCACCCCGGGCGCGGAAGCGGGCTCGGGGCTCGGGCTCGGGAGTGGAAGCGGGCGCGGGAAAGTACAAGCGGTGGGCCGTTATAATCCCCTTCCTTTCAGCGCCATGTCCAAGACCGCGTGCGTTGTTCCCTTCACCACCCTCGACATCAGTCCCGACGGTACGCCGATCATTTGTTGTCAGGCGCCGGTCGCGCTGACGGTCGATGGACGTCTCGCCAACGCGAAGATCGATTCGATCGAGAAAATCTGGAACGCGCCGGAGATCGTCGAGTTGCGCGGCGCGATGGCGCGCGGCGAGAAGCCGGACGCCTGCCGCATCTGCTGGGAGCACGAGAACGCGGGCTCGCTCAGCCTGCGCCGCATCATGGGCGAGTCGATTCATTACACGACCGGCGCGGATTGGTCGCTCGTGAAATTCATGCGCGCGTCGGCGGCCGCGGGACATCGTCTCGAAACGCGTCCGCGGTGGTATCAACTGCAGTTCGGCAACACGTGCAATCTGCGTTGCCGCAGTTGCTGGCCGGAGTCGAGCTCGCGCATCGCCGCCGATCCCGTGCATCGCGCCTGGTACGACCCCGATTCGTATCGCATCGCGCGCGGCCCTGCCGCGTGGTATCGCGATCCCGAGCGGCTCGCGGAGATTCTCGACGGCGACGATGAGATCCTTCTCTCCCTCCTCGGCGGCGAGCCGTTTCTGATCCAGGAAGTCTGGGACTTTTTGCAGATGCTCGTCGACCGCGGCTGGTCGCGGCGCGTCGTCCTCACGCTCACCACCAACGGCACGCGCCAGCGCGCGGAGCTGGAGCGGCTCGCGCCGGCGTTCCGCAATTTCATCGTCAGCGTGAGCATCGACGGACACGGACCGCTCTTCGAGTATCTGCGCAGCGGAGCGAAGTGGACGGAGCTCGTGCAGAACCTCGACTGGCTCGTGCGAGTTCCCCACGTCCGAACGATCGTCAGTCCGACGATGCAGAACACGAATGTGCTCTCCGCGGTAAAGCTTTTTCGATTTTTCGACGAGCGCGCGCTCGACGCGACGTTCAACGTCCTCACGAATCCGGGTTTCCTCAGCGAGAAAAATCTTCCGCCGCGCGTGCGCCGCATCGCCGCGGAGCGGCTGCGCGCGTATCTCGATGAAGACTGCCGGCCGGAGAACGGCGCCGTCGTGCAGGCCTGGGCGACGCTGCTCGAGCAGGAGCACGAGCTCGATCCGAAGCTCTTTCACGATTTCATGGTGTTCACGAATGATCTCGACGCGTCGCGCGGACAGAGCCTCGCGGACGTCGATCCCGAGCTGTTCGCGCTGCTTCGTGCCTCGGGCATCGAATGGACGAACGAGCGGCGACACGCGCAAAGCAGTGTCGAGAAAACGATCGCGTCGGCGCCGGCGCGCGTGAACGCGACGGTTTCCGCCGACGACGCGATCATGAAATTGACCGGCAGTCTTCCGCTCTATCTCCAGTCAGGCAGCGGCATCGTCGACGCGATCGAGTCGATCCTTCACAAACACGGACACGAGGGCCTCGCGAATGCGCGCGCGGTCGCCGACTTCGCGTCGCACTACGGACGCATCACGCGCGTGCTGCAGGCGCGCACGCCGCACGCGGTGGTCTACGCGTGCGACATCGATTCGAACGCGGTCGCGTTTTGCGAGCGCGAGCTCGGCGCGGTGCCGGTCGTCACCGGCTGGCGTCCCGATGAAGACGAACTGCCGCGCGACGTCGACGTCGTCGTCTGCATCTCGCTCCTCACCCACACGCCGCTCGACCACTGGCGCCGCACGCTGCGCGCGTGGCAGCGCATGCTCCGCCCGGGCGGCATCGTCGTCTTCACGTTTCTGTCGGAGACGTACTTCGATTCGTGGCGCGCCGGTGAGATGGAGGTGTACGGCAACTACTCGCCGCCGCAGCGGGACGAAGTCGTGCACGCGTTCGAGCAGCACGGCTTCGCGGCGTGTGAGCTGCGCGGAGACAACTATGGCGGCGACTACGGAATTGCCTTCGCGCGATCGGAGATCGTCCGCGCCGAAGTCGCGAACGCCGGACTCGAGCTCCTCGAGCTCGAAGACAACAGCGCGTCCTTCGGCCAGTCAGTCGTCGCGGCGCGAAAACCGGGAGAGCAGACGAACGACATGCCTGAGCCACGCGTAGTGAATCGCGATGTGCGCGTCATCGCGTTGTACGACTCCCGGTTTTACGAGAACGGAGAGCGCGAGAGCGTCTGGTCGCAGCTCGCGGCCGCGCAGCCTCCGCGTCCGCTGCCGGCCGACCTCGGGTTCTGCGATCCGCGCGTCGCCGAGGTGCGCGAGGCGCAGGCGGCGCTCGCCCGCGCGCACGGCATCGACGCGTTTTGCTTCGTGCAATCGAAGTGGGACGCGCCGCTGCGCGATGTACTCGCGGCCGGACGTCCCGATTTTCCGTACTGCATTTTGTGGCGCAACGAAGACCGCGCGGCGATCTCGGATGAAGACGCCGAACAGTTGTTCATCGAGCTGCTGCCGCACTTTCGCGATCCGCGCTACGTGCGACGCGACGGCCGTCCGCTTTTCATCGTCGCCGACGTCGCGACACTCCCCTCTCCACGCATGACCGCGGCGAAGTGGCGTGCGATCGCCGAGGCGGAAGGCGTTGGCGAGATGCACCTCTGCGCGGTCGAGCCGATTCCGACCGACCTCGTCGACGACATCGGATTCGACTCCCTGCTCGAAGCGCCGGCGATGCATCGCGCGAAGTCGTATCGCGAAACCGCCGCGAACGCGCTGACGCGACATGCGCCGCCGAAATTCATTCGCACCGTCGTCGCGCAGCGCGAGCCGTTCGACGCGACGAACGTCGAGCATTACGAGCTCTGGCTGCGCTCGATCCTCGAAAGACAAACCGACTTCGTCTTCATCGATGGCTGGAACGCGTGGAGCGACGGTGCGTATCTCGAGCCCGACGATCGCGACGGCCGCGCGTTTCTCAACGCAACGCGTCGTGCGACACGCGGACTGTCGAGCGGCAAAGTTCTCGTGCGGCGGCTGCGCGACACGCTCGGAAACGTGAACGGCGACACCGGTCGATTGCTGAGCGAGCTGGATCAGGTCGTCTCGATGCACGAGCGCTCGCGCGACGAATTGTCCGCGCTGATCGAAGCCGCGCTCGTGACGTCGAACAGCAACGGATCGTCGATGCAGCGCGGCGTGCTCATTTCTCCGCGAGTGTTCGAGGCGTCGCCGGGCCGCGTTTCGGTCGATGCGATCGGTACGTTGATCGGACCGCAGATTCACGGAACGGCCGATCCGGTGATGCTCGACGGACATCACGTCACGTTTCGCGGCTGGGCGCACTCCGGAGTCGCCGATCCGAACGTCGTCGACCTCTTTCTCGTGCTGACGTCCGGCGGCGAAGACCGCGTCTATCGCGTGTTCGAGCGGACCGCGCGGCCCGACGTCGTCAGCGCGTTTCCCGATTACCCGGAGCGCTGCGGCTTCGAAGGCACGATTCCAATCCGCGAACTGCCGCCCGGCGACTATCGCGTCGGCATCGTGCAGCGCACGCCGTCCGCCACGTTTTACGATCCCACGACGCTGTCCGTGCGGCGGGCGTGACGCGCATGTTCGAGAACCTCACCTGGCTCGACGACCGCGTCCTCCTGCGCGATCTCGTCTTCCGCATCGAGCACGCGCGCAACGACAACAACTGGGACCTCGGCGATCGCTGCTTCGGTTTCTACAAGACCAAAGCACTCGTCGATCAGTACGAGCGCTTCTGGTCGGCGCGAGACTTTCGTCCGAAGCACATGCTGGAGATCGGCATCTGGGACGGCGGAAGCGCCGCATTCTGGTGGGAGCACCTTCCGCTCGAGAAACTCGTCGCCATCGATCTGCAGGATCGCAATGACAGCGCGTACTTTCGCGAGTACGTCGCGAACAACCGGCTCGAAGCGCGAATCAAAACGCACTGGCAAACGAACCAGGCCGATCGCGCGCGATTGCGTCGCATCGTCGACGAAGAACTGGACGGTGTCGTCGATCTCGTCATCGACGACGGCTCGCACATGTACGCGCCGACCAAGGCAGCATTCGAGACAATCTTCCCGCTCATGCCGCCCGGCGGCCTGTACATCATTGAAGACTGGGCCTGGGAGCACGACGCGGGATTTCAGGATCCATCGTTCATCCTCGGCAGCGACGAAGGATTGAGCCGTCTCGTGCGCGAGCTGCTCGAAGCGACCGGCAGTTCGAAGACATTGATCCGCAGCGTGACGGTGTACGAAGGATTCGCCGTCATTGAGCGCGGCGAAGACGCATTAGCCGAATTTCATCTCGACGATCACATTACGCGCCGCGCATGGCGATCGGACGAAGCCGCGCCGCAGCGCAATGAGGACGTGAAACTCATCGCGTTCTATCTCCCGCAATTCCACCCGATTCCGGAAAACGATCAGTGGTGGCAAAAGGGATATACCGAATGGAGCCGCGTCACGCGCGGCAAGCCGCTGTACGACGGCCATTATCAGCCGCACCTCCCCGAGCGCCTCGGCTATTACGACCTGCGACTCGCCGAAACGCGCGAACAGCAGGCCAGGCTGGCGCGCGCGTACGGCGTCTACGGCTTCTGCTATCACTATTACTGGTTCGCGGGCCGGCGACTATTGGAACGCCCCCTCGACGAAGTGCTCGCATCCGGCCGCCCCGATTTTCCGTTCTGCATTTCCTGGGCGAACGAGACCTGGACGCGACGCTGGGACGGCGGCGACAAGCGCGTCTTGTTAAAACAGACCTACAGTCCCGATCTCGATCGCGCGCTCATTGACGACCTCGCGCCGTTCTTCCACGACAAACGCTACATCCGCGTCAACGGCAATCCGATGTTCGTCGTCTATCGCCCGCTCGACATGCCCAATCCTTATGCGACCACCCAGCGCTGGCGCGAAGCCGCGCGCGCAAACGGACTCGCGAACCTGCACCTCGTCGCCGCAATCACGTTCGGCCTCCCCGACCCCCGACCCCTCGGCTTTGACGCCGCCGTCGAATTTCCGCCGCACATGGACGACATGCTCGACCTGCGCTGCGAAGTCCCCGGCCTCGACCCGAAATTCGACGGCAACGTCTGCGACTACACCCGGATGGTCGACCGCATGCTGTCCCGCCCGGCCCCTTCGTACCGCCGCTACCGCACCGCCACCCCGTCGTGGGACAACACCGCCCGCCTCCGCCACAAAGCAACGATCTTCCACGGCGCAAGCCCCGCGCATTACGAACGCTGGCTCCGCGAGCTCGTCCAACAAGCGCGCCTAACAGACCCGGCGCACCGCTTCGTGTTCGTCAATGCGTGGAACGAATGGGCCGAAAGCGCGCACTTGGAGCCCGACCGGCGATTCGGGATGGCGTATTTGGAGGCGACTTCGCGGGCGTTGGCGCCATGAGTGACTGGCGTTTATTGCCGTACTTAGTCTTAGTACTGACTCGTGATGCGCAACAGGGCTGAAAGCGCCAGAACGGCGATTAGCAGCGTAGCGGACCAAACGTCTAATATCGGCGCAACGGCTGCACCGGTCGGCGGCGCGACGTATAAATTAGCCGTTGCGTTGTTGTTGAACAAGTTCGAATCGGGACTGGCAGCCGTTACGGAGGCCGATGCACTTAGGCCACCTTGCCATGGATAATCCACGTTGAGGTTCAGCTGTATGTTCGCCGAGAAGGAAGCAGACGGCGAGAGAGAAGACTGAGTACAAGTTACGACTGGATTGGGGCCTACCAACGACGATGTACATGTTGCAGCACCTAAGAGAGTCGTGATGTGATCTACCGTCGTATGGGGTGGAAACGTTACGGTTGCCACCACGTTGCTCGCGACACCCGGGCCGGCGTTCGTTACCTCAAGATAGAAGAGCGCATGCCCACCGGGCGTTACGGTATATGGTCCGCTCCCGCAACCGTTGCCGCCTCCGCAACCAGACGCATCGGAGGATCCAACAAAGTGCGTAATGGCGACGTCCGCTTGAGCCAGCGCGATGGCAGGCAAGGCTAGTAAAATAGCGACAGCAACACATCGCAGAGCGCCTGATCTCATTTGGTATTTCCTTGGAGTTCGGTAAAGTGTACGGCGCGGATAGCCGTAGTATTTGGAGTGAGCGTAGGATCGGTGTACGAGGGCGGCGTCAGCCCGATCGCGGAGAAGGCTTCTCCGAGGCGGGCTCTAAGTTCCTGCACGTGATCTACTTTCACCGCAATCCCGACGAGCGACACATCCGTCCACGCTGCAGGAGTGAGCAGAGCGAATGTGCGAATACTGTTCGTCGCCGCGCGAAGGTCGGTGATGTGAGCCGCGCGGATGACTGTGGTGGTTGGCGTCAGCGGATCGTCGGAATAGGAAACAGTGGTAGCGAGGTCTAGATTGCTCGGCGCAGATGCGTTGCTCGACGTATCGAGCGCGACAATCCGGTATTGGTATGTCGTCTGCGCGGTAACCGTATGATCGGTGTAGATTGGCGAGTTAGCTGTATCGATCTGCAAAAATGCGTCAGTGCGGGTCGCTCGGCGTTCAATGCTGTAATAGCTCACACCATGCTCGTCGGCCGCGGCATTCCATGAAAGTACTACGGTCGTGGTCGACGTAGCCGTTGCAGTAAGGCCGGCAGGCGTGGTCGGTGCGGTATGATCAGCAGTGAGCGCTGACCAAACATTAATGCGTGGCTTGGTAACACCGTTCGTGTCAGTAATTGGCACGCCAGTAGATACCAAGTCCTGCAGGAGCGTCGCTATCGAGGCGTTGGGCGATTTTTGCTTAAGGAGCGCCAATGCACCCGTTACGTGTGGCGCGGCCATGGAGGTACCGCGCGCCCAATCAAAGGTTCTATTGAGTACGGAAGAGGTAATGCCAACATTGGCGGCATTGCCATCGCCCGGTGCCAGCAAGTTCATTTCGGCGTGGCTGTCGGAGAATGACCACACCGTGTCATCTTTGGTCGTAGCCCCAACGTCGATTACGCCTTCAAGGCAACCGGGCATGAACAGAGCGTTCTTATTGCCATAGTTGCCCGTGATGCCGACGACCGCAATGCCGTCGGAGATAACCAGAGTGACTGCGGCTTGCATTGAAGGGTTATCGTTGCGGCACACGAACCTGGAGGGATAGGCGGGATCTCTTTGCTGGAGGCTCATGTTAACAGCCGTAATCTTGTACTCTGGATGCTCCAGATGTATGGTGTGAACCTGCTTCAGGGCATCGAGAAGATCAATATTAAAGTACTGGGCGCATGGCGCCGGATCGCCGTTACAATCGCTCGCATCGAGATTTGCGTGGTACACCTGGATCGAAATGATATTGGCGCCCTTGGCGATGCCCCAGATGTTATCCACATCTGAGGAGCCGGCCGCGATGCCCGCAACGTGCGTACCGTGCCAACACCCGCTGATCGTGGCATTGCAGTTTACGCCAGCATTCATTTCGGTCATCTCCCTATGGCCGTTTGGGCAGACGCTCGCCGAGCGCGGATTCGAGGCGAAGCTCGACGAATAGCATGCCTCGGCGACGAACCTGGCCTCCCCAAAAAACGGATGTGTCTTCTCGACTCCACTATCGATGATTGCAACCGTACGACCCGTCCCTACGAAACCGTTGGTCCACGCGGTCGTCGCGCCTATTTTGGTCGCCGTCTGGTGTAGGCCTCCGGATCCGCTGTCATTGGCTTCGATACTTGCGACAGAGTAATCAAGATTGAGCCGGACGAGAAGATCGACGTCGGCCATAAAGGAAACGTATGGTATCGGTGAAAAATCGCGTATCTCAAGGTTCGCACGGTCAGCATAGCGATTGCGGAAGCTCTCCATGGCCAGCGCGATAGCCGCGTGCTGGTTGCTTCGCGCTATCGGGTCCAAGAGCCCATCGGGTACCCACTCTCGGTCGAGTTTGAGGCCGACGATCACGTATATCGGATGACCGGCCGCTCGCCGGAGGAGTTCGTCCATCGGCGTACCCGGACGGGTGTGAGAATCGGAAGGCGGCGTAGAGGTGGCGTTCGGACGCAGCTCGAATCGTCGAGCGAGAGCAGACGGCGCGACCCCGAGGAGTGAAATCACATAGCAGAGTGCAAGAATGGCAGTGCGGATCGGACGACGGAGCATAGCTCTCTCTTTGTCTAGCTACGATTTTGGACGGTCATGGGTCAGTACAGACAGGATTGTCTGTCCTCCACTGCTATTCAATCGGATAGCGCTTCATGTCCTCGTACAACGGCGTCAGCGAGGCAATGGTGCAGTCGGTGTCGGTGATCGTATACGTCGTTAGAAAGTCTTCGTAGCTTCGTGCGCGCCACATCGTGCCTCCGGGATCAACGACGATCGACCGCCCGGTGCCGCCGCGGAAGATCCGCGAGCCGTCCGTGCCTGCATGTTCCGAATAGGTCCATGGCCTCTCCTGGGGTTGCTGACCCATGAGGTCCCGGATGCCGGCCAAGAGCTCTGCGAAGAGATCTCCGCGCGCCGGGGGATCGGCTTTGAGCGTCGTGGCGACTGCGTCACGAAGAAGGTCGTCCGCCGGAGAGGTCAGCACCGACGAAGTGAGCGAATTCTCGTCGGTTCCTTCCTGCGGGGACACCGCGGGATGATGTTCGCTCATGGCGCGGATGGTACACCGGTCCGCCGGCGTCTATTTCTTCTTCGCCCGCGAATTGATCTTCTTCGCCTCCGCGAGCAGCCGCTCCACTTCGCGCGCGTCGACTTTCTTGTCGCCTGACACTTTCTGGATGTCTTTCAACAGCGGCTGGAGGCTCTGCACGGTGATTTTCTCGCCGCGCATATTCGTGCGCAGGGTTTCGATCTCATCGTCGAGCGATTTTTTCTGCGCGGCGGTGACGTCTTTCGTGTACATGCCGCGCAGGTCGCCCATCGTCATTCCGAACACGAGGTCCATCAGCTCGGTGAAGCCGCCGTGCGCGAGGTAGGCGCCGCCGGCGAAGACGATGACGAGGACCAGCACGGACGCCGCGCCGCATCCGGACGACACCCAGGACGGCAGAACGCGCGCCGGCGAAGGGCCGGAGTAATAGTCGGCGGGACGATGAATCCGCGGTTCAACAGCCATCCCGGTCGAGGGTATCATGTGCGCGAAATGCGTCCAGCAGAGAACGTCACAGTCCTGATCCTCGATGACAACCCGCTCGTCCTGAAGCTCGGCCGCGCGCTGTTAGAGCGCGAAGGATGCCTCGTCCTGACGGCGTCGAGCTGGATCGAGTTCAACCACGTCCTGGCCGGCAACACGCCGGACATCATCTTCCTCGACGTCAACCTGCCGAGCATCAAGGGCAATCGCCTCAGCGAAGTGCTCAAGTCGCAGTCGAACAAAAAGGACATCCCGATCGTGCTGATCTCCGACCTTCCGGAGCGCGCGCTCGAAGAGATGTTCCCCAGCTCCGGCGCGAACGCATGGATGCGCAAGCCGCTCACGCGCGACAAGATGGTCGACATGATCACGAAGTACGTGCCGGCGGCGAAGAAGTAGTCTTCGGTCGCGCGGTTACGCAGTCGCGCGGTTACGCGGCAACCGGGCGGCTGGGGCCGCGCAACCGCGTAACTGAGCGACCGCGCAACTACTGATTTCCACTCGTATTCGTAGTGGCAGTCGTTCCAGTCGTCGCCGTCGTCGCGGTCGGCGGCGCCGGTGACTCCGCCCCCTCCCCCGTTTGCGCGGACGCATCGGGTGTGGTTTGGGTCGGTTCGGCTTCCTTCGGGACGTAGAACGGTCTCTGCAGGTAGTAGGGCAATTTGCTGACTTCGACGCTCGCGCCGCTGCAGTCTTTGTCGGGCTCCTGTCCGGCGACGAAGGCCTGCATCACCGGACGCTCGCACGGCCCGACGCCGCGGCGTCCGCTGCGCAGGTCCATCGGCACGACGACGATTCCCGGCGGCGCTTCGAAGTCCGCCTTCGCAACGCGCAGCTTCTGCGTCTCGAACTGCTTCATCACGTCGATCCAGATCGGCAGCGCGACGTCGGCGCCGGTCGCGCCCCCGCCCAGCGACTTGCTGGGATCGTCGTAGCCGACCCACACGCTGACGGTGTACTCCGGCGAGAAGCCGATGAACCACGCGTCAGTGTAGCCGTTGGTCGTTCCCGTTTTTCCGGCGAGCGGATCCGCGAGCGTGTGCGCCGCGTACGCGGTGCCGCGATCGATCGTGCCCTTCAGCATGTACGCGATCTCGTACGCGACCGGCGCGGACGTCGCCTCCGACAGTTCCGCCGGCGGCGCTTCGAGCACGCGATCGGTTTGATCCGAAATCTTCCGGAGGTAGTGCGGCTTGACCAGCACGCCGTTGTTGGCGAAGACGTTGTACGCGGCCGTCATCTCCACCGGCGACACGCCCGCCGCGCCCAGCGCGAGCGACGGATATTTCGGCAGATCCGCGGTGATGCCGCAGCGGCGCGCGAAGTCGACGACTTGATCGCCGCCGACCATCATGTACGTCTTCACCGCCGGCACGTTGATCGACAACTCCAGCGCGCGCTGGATCGTCACGATGCCGGCGTACTTGCCGTAGTAATTTTTCGGCGCGTAGGTCTGATTGCCGACCGGGATTGCGACCGGCGCGTCGAACAGCGTGTCCGCCGGCGTCAACCCTTTTTCGAATGCCGCGCCGTACACGAACGGCTTGAACGACGATCCCGTCTGCCGCCGCGACTGCACCGCGCGATTGAACTTCGACATCTGGAAGTCGTAGCCGCCGACCAGCGCGCGGATCTCGCCGCTCTTCACGTCGAGGACGACGATCGCGCCCTGCACGAGCGGCATCTGATCGAGCATCCACTTCCGCTCCGTCGTTTTCGCAGGGGGCGCGGGCATCTTGCCCGCGTCCCTGGGGCGGGCGGGACGCCCGCTCTCCTCGGACAGAAGAACGTGCACGAGATCGCCGCGCTTCAGCACGCCGGCGAGCGTCTTCTTGCTCGTCCACGCCCACGACTTCGCGTCGAGGTCGATGCGCTCGTGCGCGAGCCGCACGGTCACGCGATCGTTTGTCACTTCGAGCACGACCGCCGGATACAAACGATCGACCGCGTACGGCTCGTTGCTCCAACTCGGATCGCGATACGTTTCGGGATCGAGTCCCTCCGCGACGAGATTGCGCGCCGGTCTCCGGAAGCCGCGACGCTTGTCGAAACGCCGCAGTCCGCGCTGCAGCGACGTCTCGGCGATCTGCTGCATGTGCAGGTCGAGCGTCGAGTCGACTTTCAGTCCGCGTTTGTAGAGGTTCTCGACGCCGAACGCCGGGTTGCGCTCGATGTACTGCCGGATCTCTTCCGAGAAGTACGCGCCGATGCGCGGTGCCTCGTCTTTGTACGTGCCGAGGATGATCGGCGCGTTGACGGTGCGCTGATATTCGGCGGCGGTGATGAACTTCTCCTTCAGCATCCGGCCGAGGACGTAGTCGCGCCGCACTTTCGTGCGATCGATGTGCGTGATCGGGCTGTAGTACATCGGCGACCGGATCATCGCCGCGAGCACCGCCGCCTCGGGGATCGACAACTCTTTCGCGTGCTTGCCGAAGTACAAACGCGACGCCGCTTCGACGCCGTACGCGCCGTGGCCGAGGTACACCTGATTCGCGTACAGCTCGAAGATTTGATCCTTGGTGAAGTCCTTTTCGATCTGGATCGCGAGGAACATCTCGTTGATCTTGCGGCGGAAGGTCTTGTCGGGCGTGAGGTAGACCTGCTTCGCGAGCTGCTGGGTGAGCGTCGACGCGCCCTGCGCTTTCTTCCGCTCGATCACGTCTTTGACGACGGCACGGATGATCGCCTTCGGATCGACGCCGCCATGTTTGTAAAACTCCGAGTCCTCGGTCGCCACGACCGCATTGACGAAGTTCTGCGACATCTCGCGCTTCGAAATCACGATCCGCTTCTGGATCGAATACTCCGCGAACGGAACGCCGTTGCGGTCATACACGCGCGTGATGATCGCCGGCTGATAGTCGGCGAGCGTCTTCACCGCCGGCATCCGCACCGCATGCGCGAACAAAAATCCCGCGGGCACGCCGAGGCCGGCCGCAACGAGCAGCAGGAGCAGGCGCGACTTGCGGCGCGAGGGCGGAGGGGCGGGCGCGAGTTGGTGATCTGACATTTCGGTTGCTCGGTTGCTCGGTCGCGCAGTCGCAAACGCCGCGTAACGGCGCGACCGCGTAACCGCGCAACCCAATATAAACTACGCCCTCCAAATGTCCGCGAAACCCCTCTCGAATTCCAAGCCCGACTGGTCGCGGCTGATTGGTGACTCTCTCAAACATCACGGGGTGTGGCACACGTACGCAAAGTTGCTGGAGGCGCGAAGCGCGTATCCGGGCGACCTCTCGCTGCGCGGTTACGTCGAGATCGTGCGCAACACGATCGTGCGCGACTTTCTCGCGCATCCGAAAGGCATGCAGGCGGTGCCGAAGCTGAGCGCGGAGTTCATGTCCAACTTCGACCGCTTCAACCTCAACGCGCAGGAGGGATATCTGGTGTCGCTCATCGACGGCAGGCTCGATGTTTCAAAGTTGATCCTGCTCAGCCCATTCGACCCTTTCAACACGGTCTTCATTCTGGCAAAGCTGCAGGCCGAGCGCGCCATCACGGTGCCGCAATGACGACCTCGCGCGTGCTCCTCGATCATCTCCCCCAGCCGATCGCGGTCGTCACGGAAAGCGGCGGTGTCGACTACAAAAATCAGGCGTTCGACGAGACGTTCGGCAGCGACGCCGCGCAGTGGCTGAAGGAAGCCGCGCGCGCGGTGGCCGGCGAGCGGGGATGGCTGCACGGATTTTTCGTCGAAGGCGATGACCTTCGCACGATCGACGTCGAGATCGAAGGACGCGTGTATCGCGTCGATCGCATTCTGCGCGTCACCGAAGGCGAGACGCCGGCAGTCGCGCTCTCGTTCGAAGACGTGACGCGCGAGCGCGAAGCCGAGCAGGCCAAGTCCGATTTCACCGCGCAGATCGTGCACGACCTCCGCGGACCGCTCTCCGGAATCCAGGGCACGCTCGAGTTCATCCTCTCCGCCGACACGAAGCTCGACACGATGTACGCCGACCTCCTGCAGGAAGCGCAGCGCGAGTCGGAGCGGATGATGAATCTGATCAACGAGATTCTCGACTTCTCAAAGATCGAGTCCGGCAACTTCGTCGTCGAGCAGGAGCCGGTGCGCGTGGCGGGCGTGTTGAAACGCGCCGTGCGCAGTCTGCAATCGGTCGCGGGGCGCGACGAAGTGTTTCTCCTCAGCGCGCACGGACGCGACGTCCCGCAGATCATCGGCAGTGTCGAAAAATTGACACAGGCGGTGATCAACCTGATCTCGAACTCGCTGAAGTTCACGCCGCAGAAGGGACTCGTGTCGGTCGGCGCGCAGATCGAGCGCAAAGGCGATGTGGCCGAGGCGATCGTGATCACGGTGACGGACAGCGGAATGGGGATCAAGGCGGAGGAGCTGCAGGCGGTGTTCGAAAAGTACAAGCAGAGCGGCACGAAGTCGATCCGCGGCGGCTCCGGCACAGGCCTCGGACTGTACATCGTCAAGCAGGTCGTCGAGGCGCACGGCGGGGAAGTGTCGGTGGCCTCGGTCGAGGGAGTCGGCACGAGCATGGTGTTGCGGTTGCCGGTGCGGCGCGCGGCGGCGTAGGACTTTGTAGGACAGATAGGACGTATAGGACAGATAGGACGTCCTACGATGTCCTATACGTCCTATCTGTCCTACAAAGTCCTACTTCACATCCACCTTCAGCGTGGCCATCCCCGCTCGCTGCGCGAGTCCGTCGAGCACGCCGACGGCGATGTGATGCTCGCCCGCCCCCATCTTCATGTGCAGCGTGTGGCGCCACCATTTCGACTTCGCGGTCTCGTACTCCGCGACCGGCACTTCGACGACCTGTTCCTGATCCATGCCGCTGACGAAGTCGGAGTCGCTCGCGGTGACGGCGTAGTGGACGGTGAACTTGCCGCGATACTTGTCGCCGTCGCGCAAGAGCAAAAGCCGGCCGATCAACACGCCGACATCGACGTCGACGTTGTAGCCGCCGCGCTTTTCTTTGACAGGAGGGTTCGCGCGCGCGGCGATGCCGAGCTCGTTCGGCACGTTCGCGGTGACGAGCGCGGCGACGACGCGATCCGTCATCTCGCGCGGCGGCGACTTACGGGTGACCTCGTTGCGCGCGCGGATGTTGTACTCGGGATGATTGCGCACGCGCACGGCGACTTTGTGCGCTTTGTCGTAGTCGTCGCCGGCGCGGTACGCGAGCGAGTAGTAGGACGCGACGTCGCGCTCGATGGTGCGCAGGACTTCGTCCGCGTGCGTGTCGCCCCTCAGGAACTTCCCTCCCGTTTTTCCGGTGAGGATATTCATCGTGTCGGCGGTGTTCTCCAGCGCGCGCTGCACGGCGATCGTGTTGAGCGACTTGTCGTCGTCTCCGAATGAGAGTCGCAGATCGAACTCCGGCTGAATGCCGTAGAGCGTGATGCCGTTCGAGCTGGCCATGCGCGCGAGCTCGTCGAGGACCGGCCGCAAATCGAGATAGGCAGGCGGAACATGTTCCGACGGCGTTTCAAATGGAGCATCGGAGATGTCGAACTGCGCGGGCATGCCGGGCGTGTTGTCGTCGAAGAACTCGAGACCGGGAGTCGCGGGCAGCGACTCGGTGAACGTCACCAGCACCTTGCGGCCCGGGAGCGTTGCCATCGTCGCGATGATCGCGCGCAAGGTCGTCAATCGATTCTCGACGCGACGCCGCACGACCGCCGCGTGCCGGCGACGGAGTTCCAGCAATTCCTTGCGCGCACTCGCACGCTTCGACTCCAGCTGAAAGCGCCGCAACTCCCCTTCGAAGCCGACGTCCGGCCGGTACGTCTGCGCCTGAATCGCATTCGCGAGCGTCGAGCGGACGGACTCGCGATCGCCGGTGAGCTCGACGCCGACTTTGTCGCCGAGGTTCGCGGGACGAATCACCATCGCCTCGTCGCCGGGACGCATCGTGCGCTCGAGCATCTCCGACGCGTTCTTCGCCAGCGAGTTGCGCACCTGTTCGGTGAGGCTCATCTCGTCGACGAAGAACACGATCTTCCTCGGCGGCGGCACCTGTGGAGCGGCGGCCGCCTCGGCCGCCGGCGCGTTTGCAATCTGCGTCGCGGCTTTCTCCGAATACGCCGCAAAGTTCGTGATCGGCTGCGGCTTCCCGTCTTCGAGCAGTTCGAAGTCTTCCTTGCGCAGCCCTTCGACGGCGTTGCCGGTCTTGTCGGTGACGATGACGTCGATGTCGTGGATGCGCACTTCGATCTGCTCGACGAAGGGCGCCTGCTGCAGCGCGAGAAGTGCGAGGAGCGGAAGGATTTTCATTTTTCTATTTGGCGTCGATGGTCAGCGCGTTGATGCCCCACGTCATCGACGAGGAGTCGAGCACGCCGACGGCGAGACGATGCGGACCGAGCCGCGTGTTGAAGTGCAGCGAATGCGTCCACTGCTGCGATCGCGCGCGCTCCCAATCCGTGTCAGGAATCTCGACGAGTTGCTCGCGATCGACGCCGCTGACGAAGTCGAGGCGCTCGCCGCTGATGGCGTAGTGCACGGTGAAGCGCGCGCGATGCACTCCGTTCTCTTCTTCGAAGGTCAGCTTCTCGATCGGGATCACGACGTCGACGGTCGTCGATACGAGTTTCCCGTTGCGCTTCGAGCCGGCCGGATGTGCGTTGATGCCGAGATCGTTGCGCGGCGAGGCGGCGATCAGACTGCTGACCACGCGATCCGTCAGCTCGCGGCGCGGCGACTTGTTGATGGTCTCGCTGCGCGTGCGCACGTGCAGTTCGGGATGATTGCGCACGCGCACTTCAACGCGCAGGGCCGTTTCGAGCTGCCCCTGCGTGTGATACGCCAGCGAGTAATACGACTGCATGTCGAGCGCGACCTGACGCATCACGTCGTCGGCGCGCGTGTCGCCGCGATACCAGGTGCCGCCGGTCAGCTCGGTAAGGACGTTCATGCCGTCTTCGCTGTTGGCGAGCGCGCGCGCCGCGCCCGCGTCCGGATGTCCGGCGGTATCGACCGGGGCGACGGGCGAACCGACTTCGGGCTGGAACCCGTAGATCGTGATGCCATTCGCGCTCGCCGTGCGCGCGATGTCCTGAAACTCGGGGGTAAGGTCGACATAGTCGGCGCGCATGTATTCGCCCGGGACGTCGGGAGCCGCTTTCGCGACATGATTTCCGATAGCGCATCCCTCGCGTCCCGGTTGTGCGGGCAGCGACTCGGTGACGACGATGACGAACTTGCGTCCCGGCAATTCGGACAATGTCGTCACGGCCGCACGGATCGTTCCGAGACGCTGCTCGATTTTCTGCCGTTGCCGCTCGGCCATCAGACGGGAGGCCTTGCTCAGATTCATGGACCTGATCGAATTCACGAAGCGCTGGTCGTCAATCACCCGCGGCGACTGCAGATCGAGCTTGCTGTCCTCCATCGCCTTCGCGAGCGCCGTGTCGATCGCCGCGCGATCGGACGTGAACGTCCCACTCGACGCCGGACGCACGATCATCAATTCATCGCCTACGCGCAAGATCCGATCGATCAACTGATGAATGCTCGCGACGAGCCTTCGGCGCGTGACGGGATGCAACGTCATCTCATCGATGAACACGGCAAAATGTCGCGGCGGAAGTGGATCGGCGGCCGCCTCGGCCGCCGGCTTTTCCGCATACTCCGCGAAGTTCGTGATTTTCTGCGGGACGCCGTTTTCGAGGATGTCGAAATCGTTCGCCGTCAGTCCGCCGGCGTGATCGCCCTTGGCGTCGGTGACGATGACATCGACGCTGTGCAGCCGGACGTCGAGTTTTTCGTTGTACGTCGCAGCGAGGAGCAGCGCCAGGACGAGATGCACGACATTAGCCTAACACCGCATCGACTCCGTAGGCGACTTCTTCCGCAGTCACGTCGCTGACCACGACGCAGTCGCCGACGCGGCGCGGGAACACCATCACCCGCGCGTCGCCGGTGTTCTTCTTGTCGTGCTCCGTCGCGGCGAGCACTTCGTTCTTGTCGAGCGGCGGCAGCGGCGACGGCTCGTGTTTGAGGATCGCGCGCTCGATGCGCGACGCGATGTCTTTCGGCAGCAAACCGCGCCGCACCGCGATCGCGTTCGCGCCTATCATTCCCCACGCGACCGCTTCGCCGTGCGTCAATCCTTCGTAATGCAGCGCGGCCTCGATGCCGTGCGCGATGGTGTGGCCGTAGTTCAGCAGCCGGCGCAGGTCCGCTTCTTTCTCGTCCGCCGACACGATCTCCGCTTTTACGCGGATCGCCTTGCGCACCATTTCGTCCATTACTTCAGCAGGCCGCCGTTCCGGCGGCAGGTCGATCGCGTCGCTCTCGAACATCGAGAACAGCGACTCGTCGCCGATCACGCCGCCTTTGAGCGCCTCGTACATTCCGCTGAGCCGCTCGCGCGGCGGGAGCGTGTCGAGCACCGCGGTGTCGGAGACGACCGCGCGCGGCGGAAAGAAACTGCCGATGAGATTTTTCCCCTTCGGATGATTGACCGCGAGCTTGCCGCCGATCGAGCTGTCGACCTGGGCGAGGAGCGTCGTCGGCACGTGCACGAGATCGATCCCGCGCAGAAAGATCGACGCCGCGAATCCGGCCGTGTCGCCGATCATCCCGCCGCCCACCACCACCGCCATCGAGTCGCGCTTCGCGCCGCACTCCAGGAGCAGCGTCACGATCTTCGCCGCGGTGTCGAGCGTCTTGTTGGCCTCCCCTTCGTCCATCTCCAGGATCGTCGCGTTCGGAAACGACAGCGCGACGCGCTCCCCGAATCGATCGCGCAACGCCTCCGAGGTGATGAGGAAGACGCGGCCGCGCGCGCGAACGAGCTCGCCGACATGATCGAGGAGATCGCGGCCGACATAGACGGGATAGGCGGCCGAGGCCTGGGTGATCGTGATGAATGGAGTCATGCGCGTCCACCGTCATCCTGAGAGCCTGTGAAAAAATGTGTCATCCCGAGCGCAGCGAGGGATCCCCGGCGTAAGAGCGCTTGACGCTCCGTCGGCGGGGGATCCTTCGCCGTCTTTGCGGCTCAGGATGACACCGATTTTTTCACAGCCTCTGAGTCGGCGAAGCGCGACGAAGGATCTCAGAATGCGACGCCTGGCATTTCGAGATCCTTCGCCGTCTGCGCGGCTCAGGATGACGAATCATGCTTCACAGCGATTCCCAGCTCATCCAACTGTTTCTGATCAACGTCCCCCGGCGCATCGCACATCAAATCCTGCGCGCGCGCGGTTTTCGGGAATGCGATCACGTCTCGCAGCGACTCGGCGCGCGCCATGAGCATGGCGATGCGGTCGACGCCCAACGCGATGCCGCCATGCGGCGGGGCGCCGTAGCGAAAGGCTTCGAGCAGAAATCCGAAGCGCGTCTGCGCGTCGTCGTCGCTGATGCCGAGGGCGCGAAACATTTTCTTCTGCGCCTCGGGCTGATTGATGCGGATCGATCCGCCGCCCAGCTCGAGCCCGTTCAGCACCACGTCGTACGCGCGCGCAAGCGTGTTGCCGGGATCCGTCTCGACGAGATCGAGATGCCCGATCGCCGGCGACGTGAACGGATGATGCCGCGCGAAGTACCGCTGCGTCTCCTCGTCCCATTCGAACAGCGGGAAGTCGGTGACCCAGAGGAAGTGCCACGTCTCCGCCGGGATCATCTTCTCGTCCTTCGCGACGCGCAGGCGCAGACTCGCGAGCACGTCCCAAACGACGGTCTGCTTTCCGGCGACGATCAGCGCGAGATCGTTTTCGTTCGCGCTGAGCGCGTTGCGCAGCGCATCGAACGTCGTCTCATACAGGAACTTCTTGATCGACGAGTTGCGCTCGGCGTTGAACTTGACCCACGCCAGTCCGGATGCGCCGAGCTTCTTCGCTTCCTCGGTCAGGTCATCGATGCGCTTGCGCGAGAACGACGCGCCGTTCGGAACGACGATGGCGCGGATCGTTTGCGCGGACTCGAAGATGGAGATGCCGCGCGCGACACTCGTGATGTCGATCAGCTCCATTCCGAATCGCGTGTCGGGGCGATCGATGCCGTAGCGGTCCATCGCCTCCTGCCATTTCATGCGCGGGAACGGCGGCTTCGCCGGAATGTCCGCGAGCGGAAAAATCTCGGCGAGCAAGCCCTCGGTCATCGAATAGATGAACTCTTCGTCGATGAACGACGCCTCGACGTCGATCTGCGTGAACTCCGGCTGCCGGTCGCGGCGCAGGTCTTCGTCGCGGAAGCAGCGCGCGATCTGGAAGTAGCGCTCGAGTCCCGCGACCATGCACAGCTGTTTGAAAATCTGCGGCGACTGCGGCAGCGCGTAGAACGTTCCCTTGTGCACGCGGCTCGGCACGAGGTAGTCGCGCGCGCCCTCGGGGGTCGACTTCGTGAGAATCGGCGTCTCGATCTCGATGAATCCGTTGCGGTCGAAATAGTTGCGCGTCGCCGTCAGCATCTTGTGGCGCAGCACGAGATTGCGCGCGAGCGACGGGCGGCGCATGTCGAGATAGCGATACTGCAGGCGCAGCTCTTCGGCCGCGTCCGTGTCATCTTCGATCATGAACGGCGGCGTGTCGGCGCGATTGAGGATCGCGATCGACATCGCGACGACTTCGATGTCGCCGGTCGGCAGCTTCGGATTCTTCTGCGAGTCCGCACGCTGGACGATCGTTCCCTCGACGCGCACGACGAATTCCGAGCGCATCTCTTTCGCCGCCGCGAGCAGCTCTTCGCTCGCGCCGCGCGCGCGATCGACGACGACCTGGCAGATCCCGCTCCGGTCGCGCAGATCGACGAACACCAGCTCGCCGAAATCGCGCTGCTTCTGCACCCACCCGTTCAGCACGACCGCTTGTCCGGCGTGCTCCTTTCGCAACGTGCCGCTCTTCATCAGGCGCGGGAGATTAGCACAGCGATTCGGCGTCGAGCCGGTGCACGGCGCAATGCACAGGTCTCGATTTTCACCCTACGCTTCGCGCCACCCTCTCCCCGCATGGCCGAGGAGAGCGGGCATCCTGCCCGCCTCCGGGGGCGGGCGGGACGCCCGCTCTCCTCGGTGTGCGGCCGCTCACTGGCCCTTCGCCGCCGCGATGATCACGGCGGACGCTTTTTCGGAAATCATGTAAATCGGCAGCACGATGAAGTAACCGGGGATGTGCGGGAACGCGCTGGCGTCGACGACTCGCAGATTCTTCGTGCCGAATACATTGAAGTTGCTGTCCAGCACGGCCGTCGGATCGGTGGGCACTCCGATCTTGCACGTGCAGGACGCGTGATGTCCCCACGCCTGGTTGCGAACCCATTGTTTGATCTCGTCGTCGGTCTGGATATTCGCACCGGGCATCAGCTCCTGCTTTACGTACGGCGATCCCTGCATCAGGCGCCGGAGCCGACAATGATGTAGTCGTGCTGCGCGTCCTGATTAGAACTTGCCATGATCTTTCTTCGTCATCTCCCGTTTGTGGAGCATCCAGAACGCAACGCGCTCCGCGAGCGCACTGATGGTGTAGGAAGGATTGGTTGCCAGTGCGGTCGGAATGATCGAGCCGTCGGCGACGAACAGGCCCGGGCATCCGTGGACTTCGCCTTGCGGATTGACGACGCCGCCATCCGCGGTGTCGGACATGACGGCGCCGCCGAGGGGATGCGCGGTGAGCAGGCCCGTGCCGATGATGGGATTGTAGGTTTCCGGCGCGGAGTAGTCGCCGGAAAGCTGCTGGCTCAACTCTTTGAGACAGGCCGTCAATTCGCGATAGAGCGGCATACTGTCGGTGGGGTCCCAATTCAGGCGGATCCGCCCATTGTGCAGAGTCAGCACGCCGTTCCCGGCGTCGGTGCCCATGCCGAGATATCCGAGGGAGTGCGTGTCGGACGTGCTGACCGTCAGCTTGCGGGTGCCCATGACTGCTTCGAGGAACGGGATGAGGCCGAGATCCTCAATGAAGATTTTCAGGTCTTTTGTACTGAAATCCGCGCCGACGGTGATGGACGGTCCGGCCTTCGGAGCCAGATCCTGAGGGGTGTTGATCGTTTTGGGGATGAGGAAATCGCCGTTGCCGGAAAAGTTCTTGCCGAGCATCGGACTGATCGGAGGAAGCGTCCCGGCTTCCCGCGATTTCAGCAGAATCTCCACCGATCCCATCGTGCCGGCGGCGAGGACGACCTGCCTGGCGCGCAACATTCCGATGCGGCCGGTTTCGTCTTCTTCACGGTCGCGCATGCCGGGATCGAGCACGAAGATCTCGACTTCGAAGTGATCGTCGACTTTCCTGACGACGCGCACGCGATGCAACGGATGAATCGTGGCGCCGGCTTTCCGCGCCACGGCGAGATAATTCAACGTCAGCAAGGCGCGTGCGTTGACGTTGCCGACGAAACTCTGCGAAGGCGGACAGCCGATGAGGCATTCGCCGCAATAGACGCAGCGAGTCTGCGGGATCCCCGCTTCCGTCATGACCGGCTCCATGCCGGTATTGACGGCGATCGGAACGTAGCGCGGCTCGCTGACGCAACGGCGGCAATTCTTCGCCGCCAGCATGAATGCCGCGCTGCGCGGCGGCGGTCCAATGACCGGATTCGGCTTGGTTTCCGACGCCTGCAGCATTTCGCCGGCGATGTCGTAATAAGGATCGAGGATTTTTCGGTTGACCGACTTTGGCCAGCGCGGATTGTCGAAAATTTCGGGATGCGTCCGCAGGCGGACGCCGAAATAGTGCAGCGATCCGCCGCCGACGCCGATTCCGCGGACGACGTTCATCCCCGCTCCGATGTCGACCCAGAAATGTCCGTGGCGAACGGTCGCTAATCCACTTCCTGTGGTCTCGATCTCGCCGCGCCCTGTCGGATATTCTTTTCCTTGCTCCAGAACGGCGACTTTTTTTCCTGCTTTAGCGAGTCGGCACGCAACGGCTGCGCCTCCGAATCCCGAGCCGATGACGGCGACATCGACATCCATCCCGATCGCTGATTGGGCTGTGGACACAGGTTTCCTCCTAATGACTTTTTTTATCGAAGCGTCAGCTGCGGCGATTGTGTCGGAGGCTGCTGGAACATGTCCGTGAACTGCTTGAGCCCATCACAGGTTCCTTTGATGACCTCGACCAATCTCGGACTCTGAGTACAGCCGTTGTACATCGCCGTCGTAAAGGCCGTCTGATTCCTCTGGTTGATGAGCGTGTCCTCGTTTTGAAGAAGAGTCAGGAGGTTCGGCCGGGTGATCGATACCTGCACACTCGCGGCATTCCATGCGGCATTGAATTCTTTCGAGCTCGTCGTAATGAAGCGAACCACCGCTTTGTCGCGCTGAAGCACGTATTGTTCTTTGGGGAAGCCGGGCCCTTCATCAGGAAACAGGAAGCCGAGGGAGGCTTGTGTCGTGTCGTTCGGCTCGAGCCAGATCGTCCAGGACGAGACCCATTTATCCGGCGGAAGATTGGCGATGAATCCCGCCGACGTCAGTCCGCCGGGAATCGGAGGATGCGGAAACGGCGTGCAGCCCGGGCCACCCGCCGGCTGAAAACAGAGCTCCTCTGCCGACGTGATGTACCAATTTCTCCAGTTCGGGTTCGTCACCTGTGTCGCGAGCTGGCGGAAGGCATTCGCTTTGACTTGTCGCGCCGGCATGTCTTCGTGGTCGACGCGGATCAGAATCGTGGCCAGCTCGGCAGCCCACTGATACTGTTGCTGCGCTAGTGCGTGCTGCGCTTCCTGCAGCAATTTGTCTTTGCCGATCAGCGCGATATAGCCGGCAGCGGTTTCCACCGGAGGCGTGGGATTGAGCTCCACCGGATCGCCCGGAAACCAGCCGAGATAGCCGAAGTAGATTTCACGAACCCCCTGGCGCACCGACCCGTAAAATTCGCGCAGATAGTCCTGCGGATCCATGTTCGCGGCCGGCATTGCCGGCTGGAGGCTCATGAGATTCGTGATCAGATAGTCAGGGAGAATGACCTTGCTCACCAGCTCATCCGGTGTAAATCCCTGATCCATGTAACGAACGGTTTGGTCGTGCGTGAATTGAACGGCATCGCGGAAGTTGACGAGCAGCGTTTGCACGTTTTGCGCTCCGCAAAGGGGAACGCCGTGGCTCGGAACCATGCACCAGGAGTTGTAATTGCGGAGCGTATCGACGCTCTTGTACCACGTCGCCGGACTGCGATAAGAGGTTCCGCGCAGGCTGTACAGGTTCGGGAACGAAGGTCCCTGAATGACCTCCGCGGAAAACAACAGCCCTCCGTCGCCGGAACCGCCGTTTTTATTGTCCGGCACAAAGACCATCAGCTCGTCATTGGTCTCGCTGGGGACATAAACCAGCTGCAGGGTCAGGCCCGCCACGTTGAATTCCATCTGCTGGTTGAACATGCGCGACGGCAATCGGAACATGGAGACGCCGCTATTGACCTGCGGGCCGATTCCGTCATTGATGCGGTTCGCGCCGTTGTTCGGGCCGAGATACGCTCCGTACATGTATGCGGAGCGCGGATTGATCGCCGCGCCGGACAGCGTCGCGGTCTGGGTCAGACCGTCGATGATGTTGGCCTGTCCCAGAATCTCGACACAATCGGGACGTGCAGTATAAGTTCCATCCTGGACCTTGGACGGGTCCTGCGGCGGACACGCGCTCTTTCCCGATGCGCGCACAAACGTGTCGACGCCGGAGATATGGTCGATATGGTTGTGCGTGTAAATAATGGCCTTGACCGGAAGTTTGCCGTCGGGAGTCGGAACGCGCTGCTTGAACAGGTCGGCGACCACCTGCGCGGAGGTCTCCTCGCCCAGCGTGTCCACAATGACGACGCCGGACGGCCCCACCAGCATCATGCTGTTGGCCAGCTCATAACCGACCGCGCTGTACACGTTGTACTTGAGCCCAGCCGGAAAACTGCCGCTGGATTTGGGATCATTCTTCAAGTCGTAGATCTTCACCGGGCAGAAGAAATTCGTGTGGCCGACTAAGAGAGGGTTCGCGGGAATGGTCGGCCGAGGAACGGGTGACGGGCACGTTCCTGTCTGCGCCCAGGCACTGGTTCCGATCAGGCAAACGAGGATCCACACAGAAAACTGTTGACGGGCCATTTTGAGTCCTTTCGACCTTAGAGGCGTGGATTGACCGAAGCGGGAAGTAATTCGATATTATCACGCGCGGATCCCGACACTCTCCCTACGCGGGAAGCGGAGTTCGCTGGTGTGGGGCGGGCTTTCTAGCCTGCCCCGGGGCGCAGGCTGGAAACCCTGCGCCACACCTGCGCCTACACACGAAGATGTGTAAACTGAGGGCATGCCGACGAACCTGGCAATCGACGACCGGCTGTTGGAAGAAGCGCGCCGCGTCGGTGGCCAACGCACGAAGAAAGCGACCGTCACCGACGCGCTCGCGGAATACATTCAGCGGCGGAAGCAGGCAAAGATCCTGAAGCTCTTCGGAACGATCGATTTTGATCCCAAGTACAGCTACAAGAAGCAGCGGCGTAAGAAATGAAGGTGCTGGTCGATACGCCGATCTGGTCTCTGGCGTTCAGGGCTCGAATACCGACTTCCTGATTTGCGCCGTCGCATCACGCAACGATTTTCGATCTTCACGACCGACAAGGATTTCGCGCATTTCGCCAGGGTCCTGCCGATCGCGCCGCACGAGATGTGATCCGCTAAAGGAAGCTCTGCACAATTGTCTCGTGTTATTCCGAGCCGCGAAGACGGCGAGGAATCCCCCGCCGAAGCACGACCAGCGCTCCGTCGGCGGGAGATCCTTCGCCGTCTTCGCAGCTCAGAGGCTGTGAAAAAATCTCCGTCATCCTGAGTCGGCGAAGCGCGACGAAGGATCTCAAAATACGAAGAGCCTGCAATTTAGAGATCCTTCGCCGTCTGCGCGGCTCAGGATGACGGGATTCTTTCACAGGCTCTCAGGATGACAGTTGTGCAGAGTCTCCTCAAATCGCAATCTCCAGCGCCTGCGCTGACGACTCCACCACCACCATCCCCCGCCCCACCGCCGCGCTGGCATCGCTGCGGAATTGGTCGGCGGCGGCGGCGGGGTCGGTCTCGCCGCAGGCGACGGTGACCCACGCATCGCGGCCGCTGTGTTTCGCGGAGTAGAGCGCGATGTCGGCGATGTCGACGGCATGTTCGAAGGCGACGGCGCGACTCGCGGTGCGCGAGAAGGGCCACACCGTCGCGCCGATCGAGCAGGTGCGGCGGAGGATCGTGCCGTCGGGGATCGGGAACTCGTGCGCGGCGACATTCGCGCGCACTTTCTCGGCGAGCTCGGATGCGAGCGCGCGGTCGACGAAGCGGATCACGATCAGGAATTCTTCGCCGCCCCAGCGCACGATCGTGTCGGACGCGCGCACGGTGCGCTGCAGCACGCGCGCGAGCTCGGCGAGCACGGCGTCGCCCGCGGCGTGGCCATGTTTGTCGTTCACGCTCTTGAAGTGATCGAGGTCGACGAGCATCACGACGAGATCGCCTTCGCCACGCGCGGCCAGCTCGAGATCGGCACCGATCGTTTGCTCGAGATAGCGCCGATTGCGGAGACGCGTCAGCGGATCGGTGAGACTCGCCTCTTCGATGCGCTCGTACGCCGCGCTCAACTCGCTCGTCCGCTCCGCGACCAGCACCTCCAGCTCCGCGGCGCGCGCGCGGATGCGACGCACGCGCAGCCGATACGCGCCGTACATCAGCGCGGCGATGGCGAGCGCGGCGAGCGCGCGGAACCAGAGCGTTTGATAGAACGCCGGCAGGACGGTGATCGGCAGCCGCAGCTCGCGCGCGTTCGTGGCGCCGACGAGCAGCGTGTACGTGCCGGGCGGCAGGCGGCTGTAGGTGATCGACCGCTGCGACTCGCCCGCCGTCGTCCAATCGGCATCGAGCCCTTCGAGCTTGTAGCGATACCGCCGTCGCGTCGAGGACGTGTAGTCGAGCGCCGCGACGTCGAGCGTGAAACTGCGCTCCGCCGGCGTGAGCGTGAGCGCATGCAGCGCCGCCGCGCCGGCGCGCGCGTTTCCTTCGATGCGCAATCCGGTCGCGACGATCGGAACCACCGCGGCAGTGTGCGTGATCTTCGACGGATCGACGATCAGCAGACCTTCCGGCGATCCGAACAGCAATCGGCCGTCGCGCATGCGCGCGCGGCTGGCGATGAAGAAGTTGCGGAACGCGACTCCGTCCGCCGACGCGAGCTCACGCGCCGTCCAGTTGCGCGGATCGACGCGCAATCGCGGACCGACCCACAGCATTCCGTCCGCGTCTTCGATCAACTCCTCTGCTGCGGACGGTGCGCGCGAAAGCTTCGTCGCGAGGTTGTCGAAGTGCGCGACGCGTCCGTTCCACTCCGCGAGTACCGCCGCGCCACCGGCGGTGCCGGCCCACAAGCGGCCGTCGCGCGCGATCATCAGATCGGGAACCCAGTTGTCCGGCAGCGCGCCGCGCACGCTCGGGTCGCGCGCGATGCGCACGATCGTCTCGCTCCTGCGATCGAACGAATAGAGGCCGTTGTCCGTGCCGACCCACAGCGTGCCGTCGCGCGCGTCAACGATCGATTCGATCGCCGGCGACGACTTCGCCGCGCCCGGCCAGCTGCGATACATACGCGTCGTCATCGTCGCGGGATCGATGCGCACCATTCCCTCGGCCGCGCCCGCCCACACCATTCCGTCGCTCGTGAACGCGATCGTGCGAATCGGTCCGCCCGGAAGCTTGTCGGCGCCGATGCGCTCGAATCCCCCGTGTGGGGCAGGCTTTCCAGCCTGACTCCCGGGCGCAGGCTGGAAAGCCTGCGCTACACCCGGACGCAATCGATGCAGCATCGAGTTCAGCGTCGCGACCCAGATCGTGCCGTCGTCCGATTGCGCGAGACAGGTGATGCTGCCGTCGCTCAGCGCGTTCGGATCATTCGCGTTCGCGCGGAAGCCGTTGATGCGATGAAGATCGCGATCGAAGACGTCGATGCCGTTGCCGTTCGTGCCCGCCCAGATCGTGCCGTCGCGCATCTCCATCGCGCGCACGACGGCGCGATGCGTGAGCCTGTCCGCGCGATTCGGGCTGAAGCGCAGCGCGCGAAACGCACGCGTTCGCGGATCGTGGCGCACGATGCCGTCGCCCCACGTGCCGACCCAGACGACGCCGCTGCGGTCTCGGAAGATCGCGCCGGTGCGGTTGTCGTGCAGCGCGTCTTCGAGCAACGGATCGGATTGCAGCCGATCGATGATTCCGAGCGACGCCTCGTCGACGACGTCAATCCCGCCGCCGAACGTCGCGATCCACATCTCCCCGGCCGCCCCTTCGGCGAATCCGTACACCCAGTAGTGACTGAGACCGTTCGGATCTTCCGGACGCGGAAGGAGCCGCGTCATCGCACCGCTTCTCGGATCCAGGACCGCCGCTCCATGTTCCTCGGTGCCGATCCAGATCCGACCGCGCGCGTCTTCGAACAACTTGATCACGTACTGCGCGTCGAACCCGAGGCGCGTGAAGTGATCGCCGTCGAGCCGCTGCAGTCCGTCGCGCGTGCCGACCCACAACCGTCCCTCGCGATCGGCGAGCAGTCCGCGCACGCGATCGTCGGCGAGGCTCTTCGGATCGTCCGCGTCGTGATTGAAATGCTCGATGCGTCCCGACTTCGGATCGAGTCGATCGAGTCCGGCCGTCGTCGCGATCCAGATGCTGCCGTCGCGCGTCTCGGCGAGTCCTTCGACGCGGTCGTACGCGAGCGTGCGCGGATCGCGCGGGTCGTGCTGATAGCGCGTGAACGTTTCGGTGCGCGGATCGTAGACCGACAAACCGCCGCTGAACGTGCCGATCCACAATCGTCCATCGGACGCGACGAGCAGCGCGCGGACATAGTTGCCCGCGATCGTCGACTGATCGCCGGCATTCGACCGGAACACACGGAACTCGAAGCCGTCGTAGCGAACGAGCCCGCCCTGCGTACCGAACCAGAGCAGCCCCTGGTGATCCTGCGCGATCGCGCTGCAGAGATGCGCCGGCACGTCCTGCGGAATCACCACGCGCTGAAACGAGATCAGCGCGACCCGATCGGCGCGTGCGCACAGCGCAAGCGCACACAACAGAACGGTGCGGCGGATCATGGCCACGCATCGATTATGCGCCGATCGCTAGGGCGCGGTGTGTAAAGTGATGTAAACCCATGGACGATTACGCGGTCCGCGCGGTTACGCGGTTACGCGGCCGAGGCTACGCTGCGCAATCGCGCAACTGCGAGACTGCGCAACCGCAGCCTACGCATGTGGGACGTGCGGAAGCGCGCGGTCAGCACGTTTTCCGGCGGGATGCGGCAGCGGTTCGGGATTGCGCAGGCGCTGTTGGGAAACCCGCGACTCGTGATCGTCGACGAGCCGACGGCGGGTCTCGATCCCGAAGAGCGGAATCGATTTCACAATCTGCTGAGCGAGATCGGAGAGAACGTCGTCGTGCTCTTGTCAACGCACATCGTCGACGACGTGAACGATCTCTGTCAGCGGATGGCGGTGCTCGCGAGCGGATGCGGGCTCGTCGAAGGAAGACCGGCGGAGCTGATCGCGTCGCTCGAAGGAAAGATCTGGCGCAAGACCGTGCCGAAGGGCAGCGTCGCGGAGTACAGCAACGTCATCTCCACGCATCTCTTCGGCGGCGAGACGCGGATTCACGTGAAGTCGGATGTGAGGCCGGATCCCGACTTCGAGCCAATCGCGCCCGAGCTCGAGGACGTCTATTTCTCGGTGCTCGCTTGCTGACGGACATCGTGCGCTTCGAGTGGCGCTATCACATGCGACAGATCTCGTTTGTCGCGGCGCTGTTGATTTACGCGACGCTCGGCTTCGCGCTGACGGCGACCGGCTTCGGCCCCGACAACATCAACATCAACTCCCCTTACACCATCGCCGAGTCCCTCGGGCTCCTCTCGCTCACCGCGATCTTCGCGATCGCGGTCTTCTGCGCGAGCGCGGTCGTGCGCGACCGCGAGTATCAGATGGAGGAGATCGTCTTCTCTACGCCGGTCGAAAAGTTTCCGCTCCTCTTCGGCCGCTTCGCCGGATCGTTTCTCGCCGCGTTCACCGCGTTCAGCGCGACGGTGATCGGGATGCTGATCGCGCTGGCGATGCCGTGGCAGGACGCGACGCGCATCGGCGCGATCGCGCCGCTTCATTACATTTGGACGCTCGTCGTGCTCGTCCTTCCGGGCATGCTCTTCGCGGCCGCGCTGCTCTTCGGCGTCGCCGCGCTGACGCGCAGCATGATCGCCACCGTCGTCGGCGCCGTCGCGATCTACGTCTTCTACTTCATCGCCGCCGCGCTCACGAACTCGCCGCTGATGGCATCGAGCGTCGCCGGCGCGGATACGGCCGCGGGCGCGTCGCTCTTCGATCCATTCGGACTCGCGGCGTTCTTCGAGCAGACGCGCTACTGGACGCCGGCCGTGCGCAACGTGCACGTCGTGTCGCTGACCGGAACGTTCCTGCTGAATCGCGTGGTTTGGATTGGTGCAGCTGCGCTGGTGTGGATGCTCGTGTATCGCTTTTGGACTGCGGCAGCTACGCTGCCGCTTTCTTCTAAGTATGAAAAAGCGGCGGCGGAGCCGCCGCAGTCCAAAGGCGCTTACGCGCCTGTCCCGACTTCGTTCAATGCTTTTCGCGCGCTTCGATCCACGCTCAAGCTCGAGCGTCGCTCATCGCTGCTGACCATCCCCTTCGCCCTCCTCACGCTCCTCTGGCTCGGCCTCGCCTTCATGGAGATCGTCTCCGATCTCAGCGGCGAGTACGGCACCGTCGCCTATCCGGTCACCGGATTCATCCTGACGACGATCCAGCAGCCGCTGACGCTCGTCGCGCTGATCCTCATCATCTGGTACAGCGCGGAGATCGTCTGGCGCGAGCGGATGATCGGGATCGCCGAAGTGATCGACGCGACGCCGGCGCCGCGCGCGCTGTTCGCGCTCGCGAAGTGGATCGCACTCGGCACGCTCATCGTCGTGCTCATCGCCGGCGGCACGCTCGCCGCGGCGGTCGTGCAAGTGATGCGCGGCTACACGCACTTCGAGCCGGACGTGATGCTCGCGTTCGCGTGCCTCGCGGCGGTGCCGCTCATCCTCCTCGCGGCAATCGCGATGTTGGTGCAGCGCATCAGCCCAAACAAATACGCCGGCATGCTCCTGGTGCTCCTCGTCGCGATCGGTCTTCGTCGCGTCTACACGCTTTCCGGAGTGTCGGTCGACTACTCGTCGATGAACGGCTTCTTCATCAGCAGAAGCGTCTCGACGCTCGACTGGCGAGCCGAATACGAGAAGACCTATCGCCCGCTGCCGCAGCCGCGCGTCATCGGCGTGACCGCGAACGTGTCGCTGTACCCGCGCGAGCGCCGCTATCGCATCACCGGCGCGTATCAACTCGCCAACGAGACCAAAGCGCCAATCGACAAAGTGCTCGTGGCCGTCGGCCGCGACGCGCGCGTTGCATCGATGTCATTCTCCGGCGCGACGCTGATCAACGACGACCACCGCTTCGCGATGCACACGTATCGCCTCGATCACCCGCTGCAACCCGGCCAGCGCGCGGAGCTCCGCTTCGATCTCACCTGCGATCATCCCGACGATCCGACGATCGTCCCCAATGGCACCTTTCTCCTCGATCGCCGCGTCTTCCCCACTCTCGGCTATCGCCGCGGCTACGAAATCCGCGACGCCGCGCAGCGGAAGAAGCGCGGACTCGCGCCGATCGCCGAGCGTCCTGACGAAGACGCCGTCGCCGACGAATGGATCGCCTTCGACATGACGATCTCCACCGACGCCGATCAGATCGCGCTGACGTCCGGCGATCTCGTGAAGCAGTGGATTGTGGTTGCGCAGTTACGCGGTCCCTCGGTCTCGCGGCAAAACCGCCGAGCAACCGCGAGACCGCGCGACTGCGCAACCTCGGCGAACGACCGCCGCTACTTTCACTATGTGGCGACCGCTGCCCTCAGCGGTCGCGGTGCCGCGGAGGGCAGCGGCACCCACAAAGCATTGCACTCCGTCTTCGCGATCGTCTCCGCGAAATACGCGGTCGCGAAGGCGAACGGCGTCGAGCTGTACTACGCGCATCCCGTCAACGCCGCGCGCATCCTCGGCGCGGCCATCGAGTCGAAGCGCCTCTTCGAACAAGCCTTCGGCGCCTATCCGCTGCGCGTGTTGCGCCTCGCCGAAGTGCCGGCGTATCTGCGCGCCGGCGGCTTCGCGACGCACGGCCTCATCGTCCTCCCGGAGAACCGCACGTTCCTCATCGACGCGCGCGACCCGAGGCGCATCGATCTCGTGACGCGGCGCGTCGCGCATGAAGTGGCGCATCAATGGTGGGGACATCGCGTCGCGCCCCCCGACGCGCCCGGCGCCAGCGCGATCGTCGAGTCACTCGCGAAATACTGCGAGCTGCTCGTGCTCGAGAAAAAGTACGGGCGCGACGTCGTGCGGCAATCGCTCGCGTACGAGCTCGATCTCTACCTCGCCGGCCGTGTGGCGCCTGGCCCACTTCCTTCGTCATCCGAAGTCCCGCTGTCGCGCTGCGCCGACGAACCGTATCTCTACTATCGCAAGGGCTCGATCGTCATGTACGCGCTCCGCGATCTCCTCGGCGAAACCACGTTCCATCGCGCGCTGCGCAACTTCGCGAACGAACAAGGCGGAGCCGGACATCAGCCGCACTTCGCCGATCTCGTGCGTCACATCCAGGCGGTCGCGCCGCCGCAACATCATCGGCTCATCGATCAGTGGCTGAATGACATCGTGCTCTACGACATCCGGCTCACGTCAACGAGCGTGAAGCCGATCGGCAATCGCTACGAAATCACGATGACGGTCGACACGAACCTCCGCTTCGACGAGTCGATCGAGATCGGCCTCTTCGCGCGTGACGAAACACCGATCGTCGTCGCGCATCAGCCGCTGCATCGCGGACGCAACACGGTCGTCATGATCGCTGACAAGAAACCCGACCTCGCGATCGCCGATCCCTATTTCACGCGCGTCGACGTCAATCGATTCGACAACCAAAAAACCCTCTATCCTTAATGGATATGAGCAAACTCGAGCACGTTTTTCTGCTGATGCTGGAAAACCGTTCGTTCGATCACATGCTCGGTTTATCGGGCATCACCGGCACCGATGCCGTGACCGGCGCTCCGACCACCATCGACGGACTGGCCGGCACGGAGTCGAATGCGTACAACGGCACGACCTACGCCGTGAGTCAACCGGCCCCGCAACAGATGCCGGTCGATCCGGGCCACGAGTTCACTGATACGCTGATCCAGCTCGCCGGTCCGGGCGCGACGTATCCGGCGGGCGGTCCGTATCCGCCGATCAATAACAGCGGCTTCGTCGCCGACTACGCATCGTCTCCCTCGCCGCACGAAGGAAGCGCGCCCGGCAACTACGGCGAGATCATGGCGTGCTTCTCGCGACTCCTCGGCGTCCCGCCGCTGACGGCGCGCGACCAGGCGGCGAGCGATCTGCTGCCGCTGCTCGCGACCGCGGCGCGCAGCGACGCGCCGAAAACATTGCCGGAGCCGATTGCGAAGGCCGCAACGCGCGACGATCGCCACGTCGCGGATGACAACGCGCCGATCACCGGCAATCTCGCCGGCTTCCTGCACATCGCGCTGCGTTATGACCTGGCGATGTCGCCGTCAGAGTCGCGCGGCGCAACGATCGCGCGCGTTCGCTCGCTGAAGACGCGCGGCGAAGCCGCCGACTACATCAACGAAGTGCAGGCGAAGGCCGCGACGTTCTCCGGAAAGCCGCCGCTGTGACCGACGACGCCGTCCCGCTCCGATGGAGCATGGTCGTGCAGTCGCTGACGCGGCCCTACGCCGTCAGTGTCTGGATGGTCCTCCTCGTCTCGCTCGTGCCCTTCTACATCTTCATCGCCGAGTGGACGGAAGATCGCGTGCATCACGTGCCGGCGATCGCACTCGATCGCGCGATTCCGCTCGTGCCCGCGTGGGCGCTGTTGTATGGCGCGCTCTATCTCTTCCTGATCCTGCTGCCGGTGTTCGTGGTGCGGCAGGAGGATCACATCCGCCAAACCGTGTTCGCGTACTTGTCGATCTGGATTACGGCGTACGTCTGTTTCCTGCTGTACCCGACCATGGCCTTGCGCCCCGCGATCATCAGCGGCAACGGATTCGCCGCATGGGGACTGCGATTCCTCTACGGCGCCGATCCGCCGTTCAATTGCTTCCCGTCGCTGCACGTCGCGCATTCGTTCGTCTCGGCGCTGACGTCGTATCGCGTGAATCGCAGCCTCGGATTCGGATCGATCGTCTGCGCGTCGCTCGTCGGCGTCTCGACGCTGTACACGAAGCAGCACTACCTCGCCGACGTCATCGCCGGAATCCTGCTCGCCTGCGTCGCGTACGTTTTCTTCCTGCGCAACGTGAACGTTCCGCCGATCGATCGCCGTCTCGCGCCAATGCTCGCGCTCACCGTCGCAGGCATCGTCGCGATCCTCTTCGCCGGCTCGTTGGCCGCGTTCAGCCTTTGAGGGACTTGTCCTTGTACTCGACGTAATTGCGCCACGAGCGGTCGAGGTGCGCGAGCTCTTCGTCGGTCAGCGGACGTTTCACGCGCGCGGGCACGCCGACAACGAGCGTTCGCGGCGGCACCTGCATCCCCTCAGGCACGAGCGCGCCCGCGCCGATGAGCGCCGACTCGCCGACGACCGCGCCGTCGAGGACGCGCGAGCCCATCCCGATCAGCGCGCGGCGCTGCACCGTGCATCCATGCACGATCGCTCCATGCCCGATCGTCACCTCCTCGGCGATGACCGTCGGCCAATCGAGATGCGTGACGTGAATCGTGCAGTTGTCCTGCACGTTCGTGCGCGCGCCGATGCGGATCGCATTCACGTCCCCGCGAATCGTCGCCGCGTACCAGATCGAACAATCGTCGCCGAGCTCCACGTCGCCGATGAGCGCGGCGTTGTCGGCGACGAAGACGCGTTGCCCGAGGCGCGGCGACTTGCCGTCGTAAGAACGGAGGATCATTCGGCGCGCGAGATTAGCATGGAGCCCCTCAGTGCCGAACCGACCGTCGCGGCGGCGCGCTCTCGGTGCGCTCGAGCGTGCGCGTGAACGCGCGCGTGACGCCCGCGCTCTCGAGGTCGACGCGGTCGTAGCCGAACGTCACGCCGGCCGGCGACGGCATGAGCGAGAAGCGCGAGAACGGCGGCTGCTGCGTGACGTCGAACGGCTCGCTGTCGATCGCCTCCGCAAATCGATTGAGACGCAGCGCGCGCAGGCGTCCCCTTTTGTCGTTCCACGCGAGCACGTATTCGGAGCCGTTCCACGCGAGCTCGATCGTATCGGTCGGAATGCCGTCGATGTCGCGCAGCCGGCGCGGTCCGGCAATCACTTGTCCCTCCGCATTGAGCTGTGCGACGCGAATCGTCCACGTCGATCCTTCGAGCGTCATCCAGGCGAGCGTGACGCGACTGCGATCTGTCGCCGCGGCGACGCGCCTCGCACCTCCGGTGCCCGCGTCGACGAACAGCGGAGCGCCGTCGATGCCGATCGACCACTGCTCCGAGAATCGTACGGACGCGTGGGCAATGAGCAGGCGCGAAGCGGTCATCACGGGAGTCGGCCACCTCAACTGGTCGCCGGTGGGTAGGTCACGTTGCTCTTCGATGACGCCGTCATCGGTCACGCGCGCGATGTGCAGCTTGGCCGCGACCGCTGCGACGACGAACGCGTTGCCGTCGTACGTAACGGCGGGAGCGTCGTCGGTAGGCCCGCTCGTCGCGAGCACGAGCGGTGTCGAATCGAGGACCGTGCCGTCGAATGCAACGCGGCGCGCGAGAACTCTCGCGTATGCAAAGCCGGGGTCGAGCGCCGGCGAACTTTGCAATCGCCATGCGACGAGATAGTTCTTCTTTCCCATCGCGATCGCAGGGTGGCTCAGACAGCAACCAAGGCGAGTGATCGGGACCGCGTTTCCATTCAGCGTCCCCGTGATCGCGCCGTTCGAGTCGCGCCAGACCGCGAGATTCCCGGCGACGTGTACGTCGTACTGCGCGGCCGGCGAGGAGGAAATGAGGTTCGACTCCTGCGGCGCATTCGCCAGCGACGCGAAATCGTCGGCCGCACGCCCGAACACGTCCCGTGCGCTCCAGATCATCAACTGCTTCGTAACGTTCGATGCGAATAACGGCAGCGTGCTTGCGAGGAGGAAGCGGTCGCCGAGAAGGTCGCCGTTCGGCGCCATGCGTCGCGCGAAGACGCCGTATTCGGCGCCGCTGTAGGTGGGACCGTACGTGAGAAGGAAATCACGGCCGTCCCACTGCACGCCGGATTGGTCCGGATGGGACTCGAACGAAAGGGGAAGGAGCGGACGGACGACGTGTCCTTCGTAGTCGGCCATCACGAAGCTGTCGGCCAGGCTCGAAGTCGATGTGATGACGACGCGATCGCGCGACGCCACCGCGGCGAGACTCTCGTTGTGCAGCGGAACGAGGGGCAGCGACACGCGCGAGAGTACGCTGCCGCTTCCGTTGATCACGTTCAGTCGCGGCGCGCCCTTGCAGCCGCCGTCGCATCCCGCGGGCACGTCGACGACGACATATCGTCCGTCGTACGCGCCGGCCCACAACACGCTTCCGAACGTCGCGTCGATCGTCGTCAGCGGTGCACCGTCGCGATCGAGCAGCGTCGCGACGACGCCGGGCGACTCGAACAACAAGTACGTTGCACCATTCGAGGCGATCGCCTGCGGCTGTCGCGTCGCGCTGAGTCGCCGTGCGTCCGCGAGAGGATGTCCGTTCTCGTCGACGCGCAGCACGTTCGATCCGTTCGCGGTGAAGGCGATCAGATACCCGTCGCCCGCCGACGCAATATGCGGTGCTCGCGCGGCCTCGGCGAGACGGATGCCGAGTGGCTCGGCGGGACGGCCGTCGGTTCCGATGCGCGTCGCGTACAGCGGAGCGGCGGTGTTGGGGTCGGCGGTGCCGTCGCCGCCGGCGAGGCCGTCGCCGCGGCGATCGATCCACACGGCAACGAAATCGCGGCCGTTCGACGCGACCGCAGGCTGCTCCTGATTGAAGGCCGCGGGACCGATGTCGAGCGGCGACGCGATACGCGTTTCCGGTCCGAACCGCACGTCGGCGGCGAAAAGCGTTGTGGCGAAGAGGAAACAAAGCGTCATGCGGTACATGCAAATAACAATACCCTATGCTAAGTTCGGTTGCAATGAAACGGCGCACCACGCTCGCGATCTTCGCGTTCGTCTTCCTTTTCGCCGCGAAGCAGCGCTCGGTGCGCCCGCCGGAGACCGCGCCGCTCGACCAGCCGCTGCACGACCGCTTCTCGTTCTCGCAGCCGCTGAAGGTGACGACGCATCACCTGTCGCTCGATCTCACCGTCGATTTCGCCACGCAGACGATTCGCGGAATCGCGGTGTTGGACATCGAGAATCTGACCAACGCGCGCGAGCTCATTCTCGACAGCGAGCGACTGGCGATCTCGCGCGTCACGCTCGACGACGGCAAGCCGGCGACGTGGACGCGGGAGACGGACGGCACGTTCGGCGCCGCGCTGACGATCCCGATCGAGCCGTCGACGACGCGCGTCACGATCGAGTACACGACCGATCCGCGCGCGTCGGGACTGTTCTGGAACACGGCCGCGCAGAGTTACGGACGCGTGCAGCCGTACCTCTACTCACTCAATGAGCCTGTCGGCGCGCGCAGCTGGATTCCGATTCAGGACACGCCGGCGATGCGCCTGACGTACGACGCCACGGTGCACGTGCCGCCGACGCATCTCGCAGTGATGAGCGCGGACAACAATCCGCGCGCGACCACCGCGACCGGCGTCTATCACTACACCATGGCGCAACCGATTCCGCCGTATTTGATCGCGATCGCGGTCGGCCGCCTCGACTATCACGCCTTCGACGAGCGCACCGGCGTCTACGCCGAGCCGGAATTGATGGACGCCGCGATTTCCGAGCTGAATTACATGCCGCAGATGGTCGCGGCCGGCGAGCGGATCCTCGGACCGATTCCATTCCCGCGACACGACGTCGTGCTGATGCCGCCCACGTTCGTCGCCGGCGGCATGGAACACCCGATGCTGAACTTCATCAGCCCATTCGGCGCCGTCAGCGGAAATCATCCCGCCATCGTGGAATCAAAGAGTCTCATGGCGCACGAATTCGCGCATTCCTGGTCCGGCGACGCGACGACGCTGGCGACGTGGGACGACGTCTGGCTCAATGAGGGCATTACGTCGTATCTGACGCTGCGCATTCTCGAGGAGATGAACGCCGGCGATCGCGTCGAGTTCTACTATTTCGTCGATCGGCAGAACGTCGAGAATCGCGCGCAATTCGCCACCGATCCGCGCGCAACCCTTCTCCACAACCGCGTCAATTTTCCCTGGGACGGCTTCGCCACGAATTCCTACACCAAGGGCGAGATCTTCATGCGCACGCTCGAAGACGTTCTCGGCCGGACGACGCTCGACGCCTTCCTCCACGACTATTTCTCAAGAAACAAGTTCCATTGGACCGACGACCGCAATTTCATCGCGCTGTTGCGCGATCACGTCGGCGGCGAGCGCCTGACGACAGCGCAGGTGATGGAGTGGATCTATTTCACCGGCATCCCCGCCAATTGCACAGTGACGCAACAATCCGCGCTCTACAATCGCGTCCTCAATCGCGTCAACGCATTCGTCGCCGGCGCGCCAATCAATGTCCAGGGCTGGACCGAGACCGAGACTACGCTCTTCTTCCAATTCCTCCCCACCAACACCTCCCGCACCCGCCTCGCCGCTCTCGACGCCGCCCTCGGCATGAGCCTGCGCGAGACCCCGACGCTCGCGTTCCTCAATCTCAGCATCATCACCGGCTACACCGCCGCCAACGCAGCCATCGAGCGCGTATTGATGCACGGCGGCCCAAACAGCTGGATCCCGTCCATCTACGCGACGCTCTTGTCCGTCAACGGCGGCCGCCAACGCGCCATCGACATCTTCTCGCGCGCACAGGACCGCTATGAGCCGAACGTGCGGAGGACGGTGGAGCAGATGATCGCTCAGAGCGCGTTGGCAGGGGCGGCGTGATGCGGATCAAATGCTCTCCGGATTCGAGAAGTTCACGTGTCGCGTTGAGATGACGTTCTAATGAATTGAGACCGTGCGGTGACAAATCGTCTCACACGCGCCATCCACGGATGAAACGTTCTCACGATCTGAGACCTTCACGTCTCGCGTCGAGAGGACGCTCTCACGATTTGAGACCGTGCCGCGATAAATCGAGTCACACGCGTGATCCGCGGAGAAACGTTCTCCCGATTTAAGACCTTCACGTCTCGCGTCGAGAGGACGCTCTCACGATTTGAGACCGTGCCGCGACAAATCGAGTCACACGCGTGATCCGCGGAGAAACGTTCTCACGATTCAAGACACTCACGTCTCGCGGCGAGAGGACAATCTTTCGATTTTCGACCCTCGTGCCTCGCGGTGAGATGACAGTCTTTCGATTGAAGACACTCACGTCTCGCGGTGAGAGACAGTCTCTCGATTTGCGACCCTCGTGTCATCCGCTGAGATGACGCGCTGATCTTTTGTTAGAAATGTCTCTCAAAACGGACAGCGTCCGTTAGGATTGAGGAGTGCATGACATCGGACGTAGACAAGGCAAGTCACCTATTTGCGACCGCCCGCCGTTCCCGCGCGGGACTACATTCACGGCGATGAAAACGCCATTTCGGAAGGCGAAGAGCGCGGCGAGGAGCATGCGCCCATCTTATCAAATAACTGTCACGTCGTAAGCCTGACATTCGTCACGGGACACGCCGCGCCGCGCGCGCTACATTGCCGGCATGCAGGAGAGTGTGCCGTTCCGCCTTCGCGCGCACGAGGTGTCGCGCATCGAGGCGTTCAGCGACATCGTGTTCGGGTTCGCGCTGACGCTGATCGTCGTTTCGCTCGAAGTTCCGGAGTCCTATGAAGAGCTGATGCACGAGATGCGCGGCTTCCTCGGCTTCGCGATCTGTTTCGCCGTGCTGATGTGGATCTGGCACGCGCATTACACGTTTTTCCGCCGCTACGCGCTCACCGACAACTACACGATCGTCATCAACACGATGCTGCTGTTCCTCGTGTTGTATTACGTCTATCCGCTGAAGTTCATCTTCTCGATCGTCACCGGCACGATCAGTCCGCACGGCGGCGACGGCGTCACGCTCTTCATCATCTACGGCCTCGGCTACGCCGGCATTTTCTCGCTGCTGCTCCTGCTGTATGCCCATGCCTGGCACCGCCGCGCCGAATTGCAGCTCAATGAATACGAAGTGCACGACACCGTCACATCGATGTGGATCTTCGGCGGGTACATCAGCGTCGGCGTGCTGTCGTCATCGATCGCCGTACTGTTTCCCCGCGGGCACGCCTGGGCCGGCTGGTCCTACTTCCTTTTAGGCCCGCTGTCCGCGTCCATCGGCGCGCGCCGCGGATACCTGCGACGCCTGTTGCACGAGCGATTGGTCGCGGCGGCGACGAGCGTGCCGGCGGCGTGATTTGGACTGCGGCAGCTACGCTGCCGCTTTTGGACACCGTATACAAAGCGGCGGCGCAGTATTTAGAGATCCTTCGGCGTCTCCGCGCCTCAGAGGCTGTCAAAAAATCGGTGTCATCCTCAGAGCCTGTGAAAAATCCCTCGTCGCCTGAGGAGCGCGGGCGGCCGGGACGGCCGCTCTCCTTCGTCTCCAACAACGATTTTTTCACAGCCTCTGAGAATGTGGTGACCGCTGCCCTCAGCGGTCACAGCGCCGCCTCACGGCGGCGCTAGCGGCGCGTAGCGCCGCCGCGACCGCTGAGGGCAGCGGTCGCCACAAAGCTCTTGGAATTTTCACAACCTCTGAGCCGCAAAGACGACGAAGGATCGCCCGCCGACGGAGCATCACGCGTTCTAATGCCGGGGATCCCTCGCTGCGCTCGGGAGGCTCACACCCTTCGCAAGGAACCAGACCGTCGCGACTATTCCGGCCAGGAACATCGGTAGCAGGAAGAACGGCGATCCATATTGCGGCGCGAGCAGGAGCAGGAAATTGCGCGCGATGAATCCGAAGCCGGCGATCGCGAAGAGAACGCCCAGGAATTTCGGAAGATAGCCGGAGCGGAAGATCAAGTAGCCGCGGAGCAGCGTCGCGATTCCGTAGAGGGCCATGAATGCGGCCGCACCGAGGTTGTAGGTTTTGAGCGAGAGCAGCGCGAGCGTGTTGCGCTGGTCGACCGAGAACGACTGCAGATAGCCGGCGTCGGACAATAGCTGTGACGACGCGAGATAGAACAGCTCCGCGAAACCGAAAACGGCCGTCGAGACGAGGCCGAAGAATGCCGCCAGAAGCGCCAGCTCCCGGTGGACGGGCCGCAACAATACGTAAAACGCCCACGCCAATCCGATGTCGCAGATCGCTTCGATCAGATACGCGGCGAATCCGAAACGGAACAGGAAGTCGGAGCTCTTGAGATTCGCGGCCGTCAACGCGGCGTCGGAAGCGACGATGAGTTTTCCCGGAACATACGCCTCGCCGATGCCGCCGCCGATCATCGACAACAGGAACAGTACTCCCGCGAGCCTTGCATACCGGGCCATCGAGACTCCTCCCGTCATCTTCTACGGCGCGTTCGGAGTCAGGGTTGCAGCGTTTCGCTTATCGGACCACGCCCGCAGAAATGCCACGACGCAAAGCAGCGACGCGATGGCGAACGCCGTACCGGCGCTTGCGGTGATGAGGAACTGTCCGTAGTTCGTGGACGCGCGGCCCTTCGAATAGTGGCGGCGCAGTTGCTCGGGAAGCCTCGGATCGTAGTCGACCGGCACCCAATCATCGACGACACCGTCAGGCTTGCTCGATGACTCGTCGCGCAATTGCGGTCCACTGACTGCCGGTTGGCCTTTCGGTCGATATTCATAGTGATATCGATTGCCCTGCTTCACCAAAACGCCGTGAACCTCGCTCGCGTTTCGCCATCGGTAGTCCCTGGCGGCGCTGTGAAGGGATCCAAATGCAAACCCCGCGAAGAACAACGCGACGAGCAGCGAAAACGCCATCCGCCCTTCGGGCGGCGTCGGTCCGGCAGCGGGCATGGACCCACGGTAACAGATCGATGAAACGCTCCGGGCTCTTTCGTCACTATCCTGGTGAGTGTTCAACCTCACACATCATTTGAGCGAAAGGAAATCACGATCATGGCCTATCAATTCGTCGTCAAAGCCAACAGCAACAGCGTCAGCGGCGGCGCTCCGCTGAACACCGGCATCGCGGTCAACCCGGGGCAGCTGCTCACCATCACCGCGTCGCCGGACGATACCTGGAGCGCCGGATCTGGAAACCGGACGTCCAACGCCAATGGACTCGGAAACCCTCAGGGCGGCAACTTCGGCGCGTTCACCAAAGGCGATTTCTCGTTTCTCTACGGCAGCCTGGTCGGCAGTCTCGATAACGGCAAGACGTACTTCGGCGTCGGCACGCGACTCGAGATGACGGTCCTCGCGCCGGGGAGACTCTCCCTGTATTACTGGGACATCAACAACGCGGACAATACGGGAGACGTCACCGCCACGGTCGACGTTTACAACGGACCGCAATGATCGCGGGCCGTGTGGGGCAGGCTTTCCAGCCTGCCTCCCGGGAGGGGGGACAGGCTGGAAAGCCTGTCCCACACCGCTACGGAATCACAATCGCCTGCCGCGCGAATCCGATCGTGTTGTCGGAGCGCATCAGCACCTTCACGACGTATTGTCCCGACGGCAATTCCAATTTCCCGCGCACGACGCCGGCGGCGGGGACGTCGCGCTGTTTGTAGTCGACGACCGCGCCTTTGGAGTCGAAGACGTAGCAGAGCAGCTCGACCGGGCCATTGGCGACCATTTCGGGAGTGACGTCGATGTCGATGAACGGCCGCACGCGCCAGGAGATCTTCGGCGCCGGACCGGATTGCGGGATGTCATTGAGGATGATGTCGGCGAGGCGAAGGCCGTCGCTGGGATTCGCGGGCTCCATCGTTTTCGAGAAGCCGCGGCGGAAAGAGAGCGTCGCGCCCGACCGGGCATTGCGCAGCTTGACGTCGATCTTGTTGTCGCCCTTGCGCGCGTTGCGGGGCATGGTGAAGCCGAGGCGATAGCCGTAGGCCGTCGAATCGGAAATGACGTTCAATGCGGTCTTGAAATCGTTCGTGTGCTGGATGAACTGGCCGCCGGTTTCCTGGGCCATCATGCGAATGGCGTCATTGAGAAAGGAATTGCGATCCGGCGATCCGAGGTCGATCGCGTCGATGACGACGTTCGCGCGGCGGAACGTGTCGAACATCCCTTTCATTGCGTCCGTCGTCGCATTGTCGGTCGCATACGGATTCGAGTACACCGCATTCGGATTGAATCCCTCGGACAGCATGACGAAGTGTTTGTAGCCTTCGAGCTGCGCGAGGCGCGATCCGATCAGATCGAATCCCGCGATCTGGTCTTCGATGAGCCGCTTGAGGGGCATCATGCGATTCGCGGAGTCCGCTGTTTCGCGCTGCAGTGTATTGACGGTCGTCTGCATGATGATCTCGCCGTCGTCGAGCCGATTGCCATCAACGGCCTGCCGCTCCGCGGCCGAGATGGTGAGCGCAAGCGGATCCTTGAACGGGCTGTCGCTCAGCGTCAATGCCGCACGCCGCGCGACGGCGTGGTCGTTCGTGAACGGGACGATGAATTGCGCGCCGTTGTTGTGCGTGAACGTCACGATCGCGAAGTAGTCGGCGAGAGACGCGCGGTCGATCATCGCCACCGCCGCTTTTTGCGCGCGGCCGATCGCCTCGACCCGCGTGAAGACGAGATCGAAGAAAAGCAGGAACAGGCGCCGCTCGCGCGGGTCGCGCGGCGCGATCGCCACCTGCGACGCCTTCTGTTCCTGCGGCACGGCCGTGAAATCGACGACGTCGAAATAGTCGATCGCCTGCGGCTTGCCGTTGACGAAGAGCTGGAAGTCGTCCTTCTTGAGATTGCGAATCGGGCCGCTGGTGTTGAAAACGTACACCGGAACGTCGACCACTTCGACGGTCACGCTTTCTTTCACTTGCGCGAGCAACAGCGGAGCGCAGAAAACGATGCACGCGACGGCGATGGAGCGGGTTCTCATGAGCTCAAATTACCTCCGCCACAAACGCCATGTTGCAACAGACCAGACAATTCCGAAAAGGAGCGAGAGCGTGGCCGCGCTGACGGTGGCGACGAACGGACCGAAATGATCGGACGCGAGGCCCGCGCCGAGGCTGGAGATTGCCATCGTCAGCGTCACGAAGCCGTAGTCGGCGGCGAAGACGCGGCCGCGGATGAAGTCGGGCGTCTCGCGCTGCAGGCCGTATGACGAGATCTGCCATGCGGCGCCGCCGCCGAGGTGCGCGAAGCAGACGGCGATCGAGCCGACGATGAGCGAATGCGAAAGTGCGAGCGCGGTGTAGCCGATACTGAAGGAGATGACGCACAACGCGATCGCGCGATACTGCGCGTCGTCTTTGCGCACAGCCGCGCGCACAAGAAACGGACCGAACAGCGCGCCGAGTCCGCGCGCGGCGAAGAGGACGCCGATCCCGAACGCGCCGGCGTGGAACACTTCCCTGCCGAACACGCTCACCATCGCCACGACGCCCGCGCCGAGGCCGTAGCCGCCTTTGACGGTGAGCAGGCCGAGCACGCGCGGCTTCTCGCGCGCGAAGCGGACGGTCTCGCGGATCGACTCGAGGAGCGGCGGACGCTCGTGGTGTCCGCGCTCTTCCGAAAAGTGCACGCGCATGCGCGACAGAAAAAACGCGGAGAGGAGAAAGCTCGCGGAGTCGACGATGAAGGACACGTTGCGGCCGAACATCGCCGTGACCGCGCCGCCGATGCCCGCGCCGACGGCGAGCATCGTGCCCCACGTCGACGACATCAGCACGTTCGCCGGTCCGAGCTCTTCGGGCTTGACGATGTTCGGCAGCGCGGCCTGCGACGCCGGCTCGAAATACGCGGAGCCGATCGAGATGAGGATCACGCCCGCGAATGCGATCGGCAGCGTCGCGGGCGAGCGCGCGAGGAGCGGAAGAAGACACGCGATCGTGCGCCCGAGATCGGTCGCGATCATCAGTTTGCGGCGATCGATGCGATCGATCAGATGTCCCGCGTGCGGCGTGAAAAGAAAAATCGGCAGTGTCTGCGACAGCAGCACCAGCGAGACCAGCGTCGCCGAGTGCGTGAGCTGGAGCACGAGATCCGCGAGCGCGACCGTGAGAAACCAATCGCCGCCGAGCGAGATCAGCGTGCCGGCGTAGAGCAGGCGGAAGTCGCGATTTTCACGAAGGAGGCGGAAGTACATGGTTGCGCGGTCGCTCAGTTACGCAGTTGCGCGGCGAAGGATACGCTGCGCAACCGCGCGACTGCGAAACTGCGCAACCGGCATCACCGAAAATACATGATTCAGGCGCATAGGCGCACAGGCGCACAGGCTCATAGGAGAGGACGACAACCAACTATGAGCCTATGCGCCTATGAGCCCATGTGCCTCGCCTATCCCTCCTCCGGAATGGCGTGTCCCGCGGGGGCGATGCGGTCGTACGTGAGGAACGAGTAGGGATAGTCGTTCTTTTCGTCGGCGTCGAAGTGTTCGGAGTCGGTGAGCTGCCATTCGCCGACGTCGTCGAAGTCGGGGAAATAGGCGTCGCCCTGCAGGTCGGCGTGGATGCGCGTGAGGTACATGCGATCGGCGCGGTGAATGGCCTGCTCGAAAATCTCGCCGCCGCCGGCGATGAATGGCTCCTCGTCATTCGCCGCGATCTGAATCGCGTCTTCGAGCGCATGCACGACGCGCGCGCCTTCGACTCGGTACCCCGAGTCGCGCGTGATGATGACGAACGTGCGGCCGGGCAGCGGACGTCCGACCGACTCGTACGTCTTGCGGCCCATGATCATGTGATGCCCCATCGTCAGCGCCTTGAGGCGCTTCAGATCGGCCGACTGGTGCCACGGCAGATCGTTGTCGCGCCCGATGACGTTGTTCGAGGAGAGGGCGGCGATGATGGAGATTCTCATACTCGCAGGCACCGCCCCTCACCCGGCCTTCGGCCACCCTCTCCCCGCAAGCGGGGCGAGGGGCAACAAACGAGACTGCTGCCGAGTGGCCCTTTCCCCCGCATGCGGGGAGAAGGTGCCCGAAGGGCGGATGAGGGGCGGGTCATTAGAAATGGGGCTCATACGGCGATCGGCGCTTTGATGGCCGGATGCGGATCATAGTTCTCGAGCGTGAAGTCGCTGAACTTGAAATCGAAGATCGAGCGCACGTCGGGATTCAGTTTCATCGACGGCAGCGGACGCGGATCGCGCGCGAGCTGCTCGCGCGCCTGCTCGAGATGGTTCGAATACAGATGCGCGTCGCCGAGGGTGAGGATCAAGTCGCCGGGACGGAGCTCGCACACCTGCGCGACCATCATCGTCAGCAGCGCGTACGACGCGATGTTGAACGGGACGCCGAGAAAGACGTCGGCGCTGCGTTGATACATCTGGCAGGAGAGACGTCCATTGGCGACGTAGAACTGGAAGAGCGCGTGGCACGGCTGCAGCGCCATCTTGTCGAGATCGCCGACGTTCCACGCGCTGACGACGAGCCGACGCGAGTCTGGATTTCGCTTGATCTCGGCGATGACGTTCGAGATCTGATCGATGTGGCGTCCGTCCGCCGCCGGCCACGAGCGCCATTGGTATCCGTACACCGGACCGAGCTCGCCGTTCGCGTCCGCCCATTCGTCCCAGATCGTCACCTTGTTCTCGTTGAGAAAACGGACGTTCGTGTCGCCGGCGAGGAACCAGAGCAGCTCATAAATGATCGAGCGAAGATGCAGCTTCTTCGTCGTCACGAGCGGAAAGCCGCGCTCCAGATCGAAGCGCATTTGATGGCCGAAGATGCTCAGCGTGCCGGTGCCGGTACGATCGGTTTTCGGCGCGCCGTGATCGAGGATCTCGCGGACGAGCGACAAGTATTGCTGCATGACGGGATGGTAGGCGCAAAGGCGCAAAGTCTCAAAGGCTCACAGGCGTAAAGGCTCAGAGGCTCAAAGACTCAGAAGCTCAAAGGAGGCCGCCACCCGCCCGCGGTTCTCCTTTGAGCCTTTGCGCCTTTGAGCCTTTGCGCCTTCGCGCTTACACTTCGCGCCGTCAGATGGAGTACCGGTCCAACTCGCTCTACATCGGCAACATCGCTACCTACGCGCTCGCGGAGCGCTTCGGCACTCCGCTCTACATCTACGACGCGAGCGTGATTCGCGCGCAGATCGCGAAGGTGCGCGAGTCATTCGCCGGCCTCCCCTTCCAGCCCTTTTACGCGATGAAGGCGAACAGCAATCTGTCGCTGCTGCGCCTCGTGCGCGGGCAGGGGTTCGGGTGCGACGCGGTGTCGCCGGGCGAGATTCATCTGGCGATGCGCGCGGGGTTCACGCCGGACGAGATCTGGTTCACGTGCTCGAACGTCTCCGATGCCGATCTGCGCGCCATTCCCGATCCGCGCATCGTCGTCAACGTGAACTCGCTCTCGGAGATCGATCGCTGTCTCGCGCTCGATCTGCCGAATCCGATCGCGCTGCGCGTCAATCCGGACGTCGGCGCCGGACATCACGCCGACGTCATCACCGCCGGCGAGAGCGTGAAATTCGGGATTGACCTGGCCGAGGTGGAGACGGCGCGGATGCTCGTCGAAGACTCTGGACGGACGGTCGTCGGGATTCACGCGCACATCGGCTCGGGCGTCGACACGCCGGAACCGCTCATCGATTCCGCCGCGCGTCTGTTGCAGCTGGCGACGTCGTTCGCGCAACTGCGCTGGATCAACTTCGGCGGCGGGATGTCGATCCCGTATCGTCCCGGCGAAAACGAATTTCCGATCGCGGACTACGGCGCGCGGCTCTCGGAGATCGCCGCGCAGTTTCTGCGTGCGCGCAACCTGACGGCGATCCTCGAGCCAGGCCGCTACATCGTCGCATCGTCGGGCGTGCTGCTCGCGCGCGTGACGACGAAGCGGATCAGCGCCGGCGTCGAGTGGGTCGGAGTCGACACCGGCTTCAACCATCTCGTGCGGCCGTCGAAGTACAGCGCATATCACCATATTCTCAACGCATCGCGCGGCACCGCCGCATCGCTGCGCGAGAGCTGGGACGACTCGATCGCGCGCGACGAAGTCGTCGTCGCCGGCAATCTCTGCGAGTCGGGGGACGTGTTCACGCGCGAGGGCGGACACGTGGTCACGCGGAAGATCGATCGCGTGAATGTCGGCGATCTCCTCGCCTTCTGCGACGCCGGCGCGTACGGCTTTTCGATGGCGTCGCATTACAACGCGCGGCTGCTTCCGCCGGAGGTCCTCGTCGACGGAGACGACGCGCAACTGATCCGCGAGCGGCAGCAAATCGACGATCTGGTGAGGGGAATGGCATGAGGCAGGCTCATAGGCTCATAGGCTCAGGGGCTCACAGAAGCTTGTTTGCGCGCGCTTTGCGCCTGTGCGCCCATGCGCCTCTGAGCCTCGCACTCGCGTTGCTCCTTTTCTCTTGCGCAACACGCCCGACAACAAAAATGATGGACTTGAAAATCACCAACGCCCGCATTCTCGACGGCACCGGCGCGCCGTGGTTCCGCGGCGACATCGGCGTGCGCGGCGACACGATCGTCGCGATCGGCGATCTGGCCAACGAGCCCGCGAAGTCGACCATCGACGCGCAGCAGCGCATGGTCTCTCCCGGCTTCATCGATCTCCTCGGCTGGTCGCAAACCTCGGTCCTCGAAGACCCGACGCTCGAGGCGAAAGTGCGGCAGGGCGTCACGACCGAGATCGGAGGCGAAGGAAACTCGCCGGGGCCGGCGACGTCCGGCCGCTTCCGCACGCTCGCCGAGTACCTCGACACGATCGACCGGCAAGGCGCGACGATCAACTTCGCGATGCTCCTCGGCTCGTCGAATCCGCGCGAGATGATCATCGGCGAGATGAATCGCGCGGCGACGCCCGACGAGATGCAGCAGATGGAGCGCATCACCGATCAGGCGATGCGCGACGGCGCGATCGGCATCGGCTCGTCGCTGATCTACGTGCCGGCGATGTATTCGACGACCGAGGAGCTGATCAACATCTCGCGCGTCGCGGCGAAATACGGCGGCGTCTACTTCTCGCACATCCGCGACGAAGGCGATCACATCGACGACGCGCTCGACGAAGCGTTCCGCATCGGACGCGAGGCGAAGATTCCGGTCAACGTCTGGCACATCAAAGTCGGCGGGCGCGCGAACTGGGGGCGCATGCCGCAGGTGATCGCGCGCATCGAAGCGGCGCGCGCCGAAGGGATCGACGTCGCGGCGAACATCTATCCGTATGCCGCGTCGTCGACGGGACTCAGCACGCTTGCGCCGAACTGGGCGCTGGAAGGCGGCTACGACGACTTCCAGAAGCGGCTCGCGAATCCGGAAGACCGCGCGCGGATCGCCGAGGCGTTTCGCGCGCAGTTCGCGAAGCGCGGCGAGCGCGGGATCTACGTCTCGCAGATCTACGCGCCGTCGCTCGCGCAGTACGAGAAGAAATTCATCGAGCAGATCGCGGCGGAGATGGGCGTGCCGGTGGAAGACGCGCTGATCAAACTGTTCGAAGAGAGCAAGCCGTCGCCGCGCGTGATTTTCTTTTCGATCAACGAAGACGACATGCGCTACGCGCTCAAGCAGCCGTTCGTGTCCGTCGGCTCGGACGCGGGCGCGGCGACGAGCGAGCGCCAGAAAAACGCCGCCGTCCACCCGCGCGCCTACGGCACGTTCCCGCGCATCCTCGGCAAGTACGTACGCGACGAACATCTGCTCACGCTCGAAGAAGCGATCCGCAAAATGACGTCGCAGGCCGCGTCGCGCGTTCACTTCAAGGATCGCGGAATCCTTCGCGAAGGGATGAAGGCCGACATCGTGGTCTTCGATCCCGCGACGATCCACGACGTCGCAACGTTCGAAGACCCGCATCATTTTTCCGAGGGAATCACGGACGTTGTCGTGAATGGGGTGGCGGTGCTGCGGGATGGGGTGATAACGGGAGCGTTGCCGGGGCGGGCGATTCGGGGGAGAGGGTACGTTAAGAGATGAAGGCAGAAGGCAGAAGGCAGAAGTGAGAACCTCTTCGTTCTGCCTTCTGCCTTCTGCCTTCTGCCTTCTGCCTTCATGTGTAAACGCGAGGAGTGCCGATGACGGAACAATCCACCGCAAAACTCATTAGAACAGTGGGGTTCTGGGGCCTCGTCGCGATGTGCATCAACGCGGTCGTCGGCTCGGGCGTGTTCCTTCTCCCCTACGAGTCGTACAAGCTCCTCGGGCGGTTCTCGTTGTGGGCGCCGCTGCTGTTCGCGATTCCGGTGTTCATCCTCGTGCTCAATTTCTCCGAGGCGGCGAGTCACTTCAGCGAGCCGGGGGGCGCGTATTTGTATGCGCGCACGGCGTTCGGCGACTTCATCGGATTCGAGACCGGCTGGATGAACTGGCTCGCGCGCGTCACGTCGCTCGCGTCGCTGTCGAACGGATTCGTGATCGCGCTCGCGTTGCTCGTCCCTTCCTTGAAAGAAGGACTCGCGCGCGCGGCCATCATCACCATCTCGATTCTGTTCCTCGCCGCGATCCACTTCATCGGCGTGCGTTACGGCGCCGCGTCGATTTACGTCTTCACGTTCGGCAAGCTCGTGCCGCTCATCGGCTTCATCGTCATCGCGCTCGTCGCGTGGAAGACCAATCCGCTGCCGGGATCGTTCGCGCTGCCGCAGGGCAAAGTGGACTGGAGTGAGGCGGCGCTGTTCATGTTGTTCGCGTACGCCGGCTTCGAGAACCTCGGCGTTCCTGCCGGCGAATACAAAAATCCTCGGAAGGATCTCCCCTACGCGCTGCTCATCGGCATTCTCGCCATCGCCGCGATCTACGTGCTCGTGCAGCTCGGCGCGATGTCGGCGCTGCCCGACTTGTCGAAGAGCGATACGCCGATCGCGTCCGCGGCGACGGAGATCATCGGCCCGATCGGCGGCATCATCGTGACGATCGGCGCGCTGCTGTCGATGGCCGGCACGAACTCCGGCACGATGCTCGAAGGCTCGCGCATGCTGTACGCGCTGTCGCTCGATCGCCGCATGGGGCCGCTCTCGTTCGTGCACCCGCGCTTCCACACGCCGACCATCGCCATCGTCATTCACACCATCGCGGCTCTCGCCTTCGCGCTCAGCGGATCCTTCCGCACGCTCGCATTGCTCTCAGCCGTCGCGCGTCTCACGACGTACCTTGTGACGTGTCTGGCCGTGCCGCGTCTGCGCAAGTTGAACGAAGGCTTCCGCACGCCGGGCCTGATCGTGCCGATCCTCGGCACGATCGTTGGACTCGTGTTCGTGTACAACCTCAACGCACCGAAGTTGATCGCCGCCGCGATCGCGATCGCGGTGGGGGCGGTGATCTACTACGTGTCCAGGCCTAAAACATCCACATACACACCGCAACCGTAGCGATCGCCGCAACGACGTCCCCGATGAGCGCCGCGGGAACCGCGTGGCGCGTGCGCTTCACGCCGATCGCGCCGAAGTAGACGGCGAGGACGTAGAACGTCGTCTCGGAGCTGCCGTACATCGTCGCGGCCATGCGGCCGAGGAGGGAGTCGGGGCCGTGCGTTTTGATGAGGTCCGTGGCGAAGGCGAGGGAGCCGCTGCCGGTGAGCGTCCGCAGGACGGCGAGCGGAAAGAGCTCGGCGGGAAATCCGACGGCGTTCAGAAGGGGATGCAATGCGCCGGTCAGCCAGTCCATCGCGCCGGAGCCGCGGAACATGCCGATGGCGACGAGGATGGCGACGAGGAACGGGATGATCTTCACCGCGACTTCGAATCCTTCTTTCGCGCCGTCGACGAAGACGTCGTACACCTTCACCTTGCGGATCATCCCGATGAGCGGGATCGCGACGAGGAGGAGAGGAATTGCCCAACGCGAGATGCCTTCGAGCGTCAGCCGAATTGCATCGCCAATGATCGACCAGGTCATTTCTGCACCTCTTCGGCGGCCGAGGCGGCCGTCGCTCCACTCGGATAAAAGCGCTGCAACAGCTTCGCGGCGATCACCGCGGCGGCGGTGCCGATCGCAGTCGCGACGAGCGAGGGCGCGATGATCCAGGTCGGATTCGCCGAGCCTTGCTGCGCGAGGATGGCGATCATCGTCGCGGGGATCAGCTGCACGCCCGAGGTGTTGAGCGCCATGAACGTGACCATCGGGTTCGTCGCAGTGTCCTTGTTCTCGTTCAGCGTCTGCAGCTCTTCCATCGCTTTGATCGAGAGCGGCGTCGCGGCGTTGTTGAGGCCGAGCATGTTCGCGGCGACGGAGAGCACGATCGCGCCGGACGCGGGATGTTCCGCCGGCACTTCGGGGAAGAGCAGGCGCATGACGGGACGCAGCGCGCGTCCGAGGAGCGTCACGAGTCCCGATGCTTCGGCGACGCGCATCATGCCGGACCAGAGCGTGAGCACTCCGATGAGGCCGAGCGCGACTTCGACCGCCGTCTTCGCGGAATCCATCGCGCCCTTCGTCACCGCATCGGCCTTGCCGGTGAACGCCGCGACGATCAATGCGATCGCCATGAGACCGAACCAGACGTAGTTGAGCATGCGGGCGATGGTAACGTGTTGCGGTGCGGTGCGTCGCGCTTCTCGTCCTCGCGCTCGTCCAGCTCGATCGCGGGTGGACTGTCGCCGTGACGCCGCCGCGCGCGACGCCGCCCGGAAAGGCCGCCGGTTGGAGCGTCCGGGTCGATGAGCGTCCGGAGCTCGATCTCTGGTTTCGCAGGCAGTTGCCGTCGACGACGCCGCCGGACGCGCAGCTCGTCTTCCGTTTTTATGCGAGCAACGTGTCCGTCTTCGTCGAGCAGCAGCGCATCTATCAATTCGACGACGAGCGCGTGCACGATCGCATGACGATTCACGTCGTTGCGCTGCCGGCCGATGCGGCGGGGAAGACGCTGTACGTGCGCGTGCAGCATCCGCGCGGTGATCCGTACTTCGGCGGTGCGCCCTGGCTCGCCGCGCGCGATGAGCTGCCGGCCGCCATGCACGCAATCGCCATCACGCCGCTGCGCGAAGACCTCGGCGACATGATCGCGGGCGCGATCCTCTTCGTCATCGGCCTCGTCGCGCTCCTCGCCTCGTCGGTCATCCGCCGCGGCGACACACGCACGCTGCTCTGGTTCGGGCTCATGTCCGCCCTGTATGGCGCGCGTCTCCTCGCCGACTCGCACCTCCCCTTCGCCCTCGGCATGCGCGCGCAGCTCATGCTCTACGCATCCGCGTGGATCACGTACATGATCAACCTTCCGGGATGGGCGCTCGCGCGGCGGCTGATCGGCGGAGGCTGGAAGTCGACTCTGCGCTGGCAGCTCGCGATCTTCATGATCTTCGCCCCGGTCGGAATCGCATCCGATCTCATCAGCGGCCGGCCCCAATCGCTCGAGCTGGTGAACAACGTCCTCGTGATTCTCGGCGGCGTCAACATCATCATCAATCTGGTGCTTCTGCAGTACAACGTGCTGCTCCGCGAGAAGCGCTGGTGGCCGGCGGAGCTGCGCGTAGTGCTTGCCGGTTCGTTGATCTTCACGCTCCTCGCGCTGGGCAACAACCTCTCCCCGCTGGGCCTCTTGCCGTGGGGCGATACGGGCGAGCACATCGGCTTCATCATCTTCGTGCTCGCTCTCGGCTTCGCCGCGACGCGTGAATTTCTGCGCGGCGAGCGCGCACGTGTCGCGTTGGAGAACGAGATGGCGACCGCGCGCGAGATCCAGCAGTCGATCCTTCCGGCGACGATGCCGGACGTCGCGGGACTGCGCTTTCACGCGCTGTACGATCCCGCGTCGTCCGTCGCCGGCGATTTGTACGACGTGCTGCGCGTCGACGAACAGCGCGCGGGCGCGATCGTCGCGGACGTCTCCGGCCACGGCGTTCCGGCCGCGCTGGTCGCGTCGATGATGAAGATCGCGGTGTCGTCGCAGGCGCCGCTCGCGCACGACCCGCCGGCGCTGCTGCGCGCGGTGAGCCGCACGCTGCGCGGACAAGTGAAGCGCGTGTTCGTCACGGCAACGTATCTCTTCTTCGACATGGAGCAGCGTCGCGTCGACGTCGCAAACGCCGGCCATCCCTCGCCTCTCCTGCATCGCGACGGCGACGTGCGCGAGATCGGCGGCCAAGGCGTCGTCCTCGGACGCTTCGACGCGCCGTACACCGCGGAGTCGATCGAACTGCGCGTGCACGACCGCATCGTCGCGTACACCGATGGAGTGACCGAGGCGCTGAATGCGAAGGGAGAGGCATTCGGGGAAGAGCGATTGCACGCGATGATCCGAGACGGCGCAGGCGCGGACGACATCGCACGCGCGGTGCGGCAATGGCGCGATCCGAAAACTGAAGCGGACGATGTGACACTGCTGATCATCCAGGTGTCATCCTGAGCCGGCCCACCGCGCGATGCTCAGACCTCGATCGTAATGACCGCCCCTCACCCGGCGCTTCGCGCCACCCTCTCCCCGCATGCGGGGCGAGGGGCAACATGTACGAGCATCGAGATTTGTTGCCCTTCTCCCCGCATGCGGGGAGAAGGTGCCCGAAGGGCGGATGAGGGGCTGTCATTAGAAGAATGTGGTGACCGCTGCCTCAGCGGTCACGAGCCGCCTCACGGCGGCGCCAGCGGCGCGTAGCGCCGCCGCGACCGCTGAGGGCAGCGGTCGCCACAAAGCTCCTGGAAATTTTCACAACCTCTGAGCCGCGGCGAAACTTGACCGCCCTTGCTGACTCCGCCACAATCGACCTCACAGCCAAAACCTATATAGGAACGGAAGGGAGCACGTAATGAAAGCCCGGTCAATGAATCCCGTTCTCGTCGTCCTCGTCGTTGTCCTCGCACTGCCGATGGTGCCGCTGTTCGCGCAGGAACAGCCGCCGCCGCAGCAACCGCAGACGGCGGAAGAGGAAAAGAAACCGAAGACCTCCGAAGAGATCGTCGTCACCGCGCGTAAGCAGGAAGAGACGGTGCAGGAAGCGCCGATCTCGGTTGCGGCGCCGACGGAATCGCAGCTGCGCGACCGCGGCGCGGAGACGCTCGAAGACGTCGCCGTCAACGTCGCCGGCTTCAACGTCCAAAACGCCGGCCCCGGCCAGAGCCAGGTCGGCATGCGCGGCGTTTCCGCGGGCCGCATCATCCGCGACCAGCCGGGGGTCAAAGAGCAGGTCGGCATCTACCTCGACGAGTCGGTGATCTCGCTCTCGCTCTTCACGCCGGACGTCGATCTGTTCGACATGTCGCGCATCGAAGTGCTGCGCGGACCGCAAGGCACGCTGTTCGGGTCGGGCTCGCTCGCCGGCACCGTTCGCTACATCACCAATCAGCCGACGCTCGGCAGCGACGAGAAGACCGGCGAGGTTTCGGTCAACAACACCAGCGGCGACTTCGGCGGCAGCGTGAAAGCAGCCATCAACGCGCCCCTCGGCGCCAACGCGGCAATGCGCGCGGTCGGCTACTACACGCGCTACGCGGGCTTCATCGACGCCGTGCAGCCGAACCTCACCGTGAACGAAGGAGTGAACGACGGCGACCGCAAAGGTGCGCGCGTCGCGTTCCTCTTCAAGCCGGCGCCGAAGTGGTCGATCACGCCGCGCATCCTTTATCAGGACGTGAAGATGAACGGCTGGAACCGCATCGATGTGTTCAACATCCTTGCGAATCCGGTCACGACGACGCGTCCGAAAGTGGATCTCGGCGAGCGCCAACAGTTCACGCAGCTCAAGGAGCCGTTCACCGATAAGTTCCTCCTCGGCGACGTGAATCTCAGCTACGACTTAGGCAAGACGACGCTGACCGCGATCACGTCGTACACCGATCGCGACATCCTCGTCGTCCGCGACGCGACGGCGCTGACCGCGAGCATCACCGGCGGCAGCTTCGCGCTTCCCGCGAGCGTCTACACGATCAACGCGCCGCTCTACGACAAGACCGGCGCGAAGTCGTGGACGCAGGAAGTGCGTCTCTCCAGCAACGGCAAGAACAAACTGAACTGGGTCGCCGGCGCGTTCTACAGCGACTCGAAGCGCGACTACGGCCAGAACCTGCCGGTCCTCGGATTCGAGGCCGCGTGTAAGGCGACCGGCGCCGCGATCTGCGCCGCCATCACGCCGACCAAGGGAACGAAAATCGCGAATACGGACGAGCTGTTCAAGTCCGATCTGCACTACGACTACAACCAGTTCGCGCTGTTCGGTGAAGGGACGTTCGCCGTCACCGACAAGCTCGACATCACTGCCGGCGCGCGCTACTACGACTTCAAGGAAGACCGTAAACAGATCTTCGACGGAATCTTCGCCGATCCGACGGACGCCGTGGGCGGCGTCAACGCGACCGGCTTCGCGCCGCGCGTGATTCTCAGCTACAAGCTGAGCGACAACACGCGCCTCAACGCGCAGGTGTCGAAGGGCTTCCGCCTCGGCGGCATCAACGATCCGCTCAACCTGCCGCTCTGCACGCCGCAGGATCTCGTGATCTACGGCGGCCATAACGCGTGGAGCGACGAGACGCTGTGGGACTACGAGGCCGGCGTCAAGACCACGGTGATGGGCGGCAAGGGAACGTTCAACGCGTCGGCGTACTACAACGACATCAAGGACCTGCAGGCGACGCTGACCGCGGGCTCGTGCTCGTCGCGCATCGTCGTCAACGTGCCGAAGGCGCGCACGACCGGCGTCGAGGCGGAGTTCGAAGCGGTGCCGAACGACTCGTTCGACTTCGCCATCTCCGGCAACTTCAACAACTCCGAGCTGAAGTCGGACTTCAAATCGTCGACCGGCGCGGTCGTCGCCGGCATCAAGAGCGGCAACCGCCTGCCGTCCGTTCCCGAGGTTCAGCTCGCGGCCGCGGCGACGTACCGCTGGCAGATGCACTCCGGCATGGCCGGATACCTCACCGGCGTCTATCAGCACATCGGCGATCGCTACACGCAGATCTCCGATCAGGAAGTCGGATTCGGAACCGTGGACATCTCGTCGTTCCCCGGCGACATCGGCGGACCGTACACGCAGAACATCTTTACGTTCAATCCGAAACTGCCGGCGTATGACACCGTGAACGTGCGCGTCGGCGTTCTCAAAGGCGCGTGGGACACGGCGCTCTTCGTCAACAACATCACCGACGAGCGCGCGTTCCTGGCCCTCGACATCGAGCGCGGCGACCGCGCGCGCGTGTCGTATATGACGAACATCCCGCGCACGGTCGGCGTCAGCACGAGGTTCAACTTCTAATCGTTTCCTGTGGAGCGGCGGCGCCGTTTCCGCACTTTCCGGCGGCCGAGGGCGGCCGCCGCTCCACTTCAATGTTTTCGCGAAGAGACTTTCTTGCCGTTGCCGCCGCTACGCCGTTCGCGATGCGTGCGTTTGCGGATTCCCCTCCCCGCGTCGCCGTCATCGGCGCGGGCGCGTTCGGCTCGTGGACGGCGCTGCATCTTCGCCGTCTCGGCGCGGACGTCACGCTGATCGACTCGTGGGGACCGGGCAACACGCGCTCGAGCTCCGGCGGCGAGACGCGCGTGATCCGCGCGATCTACGGCGCCGACCGCGTCTATGTCGAGATGGTGCGCCGCGCGTACGACCTGTGGCTGCAACTCGATCCGACGCTGTACACCGATACCGGTGCACTCTGGATGCATCGCGGCGACGACGCGTACGTGCGCTCGTCGCTGCCGGTCATGCGCGAGAACGGATTCGCCGTCGATCAGTTGAGCGTTGCCGACGCCATGAAAAAGTATCCGCAGATCTCGTTCAACGGAATCAAGTCGGTATGGCTCGAGCGGCGCGCGGGCGCGCTGTCCGCGCGGCGCGCGTGCGGCGTCGTGCGCGACGCGTTCACGCAAGCCGGAGGCACGTATCGCACCGCGCACGCGATGCCGAATGTGACGGACTCGCTCAAATCGCTGCGCCTCGAAGACGGAACGCGACTCGAAGCCGATCACTTCGTCTTCGCCTGCGGCCCCTGGCTCGGCAAGCTCTTTCCCGACGTCGTCGGCGACGCGATTCGCCCGACGCGCCAGGAGGTCTATTACTTCGGCACGCCGCGCGGCAGCGAGCGCTATCAGCCGCCGCGCTTCCCCATCTGGATCGACTTCGGCGAGCGGATCTTCTACGGCATCCCCGACGTTCACGGCCGCGGCTTCAAGATCGCCGACGACACCCGCGGCGAAGTCGTCGACCCGACGACGCAGGAACGCAAGCCGAGCGAAGCGGGATTGATGCGCGCGCGAACGCTGATCGCCGAGCGCTTCCCCGAAATGACCAAAGCCCCGCTCATCGCCGCCGAAGTCTGCCAATACGAAAACAGCCCCGACGGAAACCTCATCATCGATCGCCACCCGCACGCGAGCAACGTCTGGCTGGCCGGCGGCGGATCGGGACACGGCTTCAAGTTGTCCCCCGCTCTCGGCGAGATGGTCGCTGCACGCGTGCTGCAGGACAAAGCGGTACCGGAGATGTTTCTTCTCGAACGACTGCACGCGTTGAAGAAGCGGGAAACGCAGTTCGATCGAAAGAACTAATCGCCTTTCACACCCGTCTTCTTTGATGCCGCTCCCCCGGTGTAGGACAGGCTTTCCAGCCTGTCCTACGGGGGCAGGCTGGAAAGCCTGCCCTACACCGGGAGTGTTATGGGAGCGCGACGAACCGGCTGAGGAACGAGCGCGCCGAAGCCGTGTCGAGTCGATAGATCACGTTCGTCGCTTTGCACAACGAGTCGCCGGTGATCGTCGTGCCGCCGACGATGTTGGTCTCTGTGCGGCTCGCGCCGAGGAAGTTCGGGCCGCCGGAATCGCCGTAGCAGGTGCCGCCGTCGCCGGTGTGGATGTTCTGCGAGAGGCGCAGCCACGCGGGATTGATCGAGTTGAGGCTGCCGCTGACGTATTCGCGGGAATCGAGATACGTGATCACGTCGCCGCCGGGACCGATCTCGTTCGTCGGCTCCTGTCCGCCGTAGCCGACCGGCGTGAACGGCGCGCCGACGGAAAGCGCGTCGAGCGAGCCGGCGGCCGGAAGGCGCGCCGGAGTGAGGCCTTTGACCGGCTTGTCGAGCACGACCACCGCGATATCGTGCGGATCGCTCTGTGCCTGGTTGTACAGCGGATCGGCGTAATACGTGCCGGAGAGCAGCTTCGAATTCGCGTCCGCATGTTCGTCGAACGTGACGAACACTCTCGAGACGCCGAGGTCGCAGTGCGCGGCGGTGAGGAACACCGTCGGCGAGATGAGCGTCCCCGAGCAATACGGGAACGTGCCGGACGTGAAATGTCCGACCAGCGCGCCGACTTCGGGATGCAGCTTGCCATCGTCGGTACCATACGTAATCGCCATGGCCGGGAGAGCGATGAGAACGAGAACGGTGATGAGAGAGAGAATGCGAGTCATTCCTGGACGGGCCTCCTTCGTTTGTCTGTTGCTGATTGCGCCGGCGATTTTAACCGCCTGCCGGAAAGAATCAATCACATCGGCACCCGCACCCGCGTCCGCACGTCCCTCCATCCTCCTCGTCACCCTCGACACCACGCGCGCGGACGCGATCGGCGACGCGACGCCGTCGTTCAACGCGCTCGCGAAGCAAGGGCTCCTGTTCCGCCAGGCGTATACGGCGGTGCCGCAGACGCTGCCGGCGCACACCTCGATGATGACCGGCTTGTATCCGGCGGGACACGGCGTGCACGAGAACGCGCGCCGTCTCGAGGAATCGCGCGCGCTGATCTCGGAGCGATTGCACGCCGCCGGCTATCGCACCGCGGCATTCGTCTCCGCGTTCGCGCTGGCGCGGCGTTTCGGTCTCGCGCGCGGCTTCGACCTCTACGACGACGACACGCCGCCCGGACTCGCGGAGCGGACGGCGCGCGAGACGACGGACCGCGCGATCGCGTTCTTGAAGAGCGAGAAGAATCGTCCGCTGTTTCTGTGGGTCCACTACTACGAACCGCACTATCCCTACACGCCGCCCGAGCCGTATCGCACACGTTTCGCGAAGAATCCATACCTCGGCGAAGTCGCGGCGATGGACGAGCAGCTCGGACGTCTCGTGACTGCGTTCGGCGACGGTGCGATCGTCGTCGTCGCCGATCACGGCGAGGGACTCGGCGAGCATGGCGAAGCGCAGCACGGCAATCTTCTCTATCAGGCGACGATGCACGTACCGCTGCTCGTCGCGGGACCCGGCGTCTCCGCGGGCGCGATCGACACGCCGGTCAGCACGCGGCGCGTGTTCGACACGATCGCCGACTGGGCCGGCATTTCTTCGGAGAGCTCACTGCGCAAGGCGAAGCCGGAAGTGCTCGCCGGCGAGGCGATGAAGCCGTTCCTCGATTACGGATGGCAGCCGCAGGTGATGGCGCTCGAAGGAAGCCGCAAGGCGATCTTCGCGGGCAAGCTCGAGGTGTATGACGTGCTCGCCGATCCGGGAGAGACGCACGATCTCGCATCGACGGCGGCGCTCTCGCGCGAGCAGCGCGCGACGCTGCACGACTATCCGATTCCATCGATCGAAACCGCCGCGGCCGCGACTCCTTCCGACGCCGAAGAGCGCCGCAAGCTCGCGAGCCTCGGGTACGTCGCATCGGAAGTGAAGCCGGTCATCCGCAAGGACGCGCCGCGTCCCGCCGACATGACTGCACTTTTCCCGATTCTCGACCGCGCGTCGGGTCTCTTCGTGCGCGAGCAATACCGCGACGCGATTCCGCTGCTCGAACAGATCCGCGCGCGTGATCCGTACAACCTCGACGCCGCGCTGCGTCTCGCGACCGCGCATTCCGCCCTCGGACATGAAGCCGCGGCGCTGGCGGCATTCGAGGACGCGCAGCGGATCGCGCCGCTGTCGCCGGACGTGCGCGCGTATCTCGCGATGCATTACGCGCGCGCCAAGGATTGGGAGAAGGCGGCGCCGCTGCTCGAGCAGGTCGTCGCGGAGTCGCCCGATCGCGTACCGGCGCTGGAGGCGCTCATCATCATCCGCGACCGGCAGCAGCGTTACGAAGACGCGCTCGCGCTGCGGCAGAAGCTGTATTCACTCCGTCCGCCGACGAAAAAAGAGCTCGCCGATCTCGGCCAGCTGGCGATGATGCTCGGGCAGACGCCGGCCGCGATCGACGCGTTCGAGAAAGCGGGCGGACACGATCTGGAGCTCGGCGTGCTGTACCTCGCGTCGCGGCGGTTCGAAGATGCGCGCGCGGCGCTCGACCGCGTCCCGCCGTCGCATCCCGGCTACGCGATGGCGCTATTCAAGCGCGCGCAAGTGAGCGTGCTGCTGCACGAGCCCGATGCGCGTGCGCGCATCGAAGCGGCGCGCGCGCACGCGGATGCAACGACGCGTGAGTTGATTGCGAGGGAGCAGTTGTTTCAGTGAACTGTGGAGCGGCGGGCTCTCAGCCCGCCGGAAATGAAAACGGCGGGCTAAGAGCCCGCCGCTCCACAAGAACCTCAGAGAAGAACTAGAACTGCACTCTGAGCCCCAGCTGGTACCGCCGCGGGCCATAGAACGATCTTGCGAACGGCGTCTTCACGAATGGCGCGTCGTTGATCTCGGTCGCGAGACAGCCGGGGCCGGCCGCGGTACACGTGCCGAGGGTGCCGACGCGGTTCTCGAAGTTGTATCCGGTCTGCTTATCGAACAGGTTGAACATGTCGAACACGAACTGCAGGTTCAGCCCGCGCGGCAGCGGCAGGTTCTGCGTGTAATTCAGATCGACGTTCGTGTGCGACGGCGTGTGCCGCCGCCCCGCCGGTTCCGCGAAGCGGCTCGAATCGCTCGACGACGTCGTCAGTTCCGGGTTGTACGGCAGGAAGCTCCAGAGCTCGTACGGCTGGCCCGACTGGTAGTTGAAGAACGCGCCGGCACTCGCGCGCCACGGCAGCGTGTAGGTGCCCATGACCTTGAGCAGTTGGCGGCGGTCGCCGCGCAGATCGCCGTAGCGGTTGTTCCACACCTGGCGTCCCGCGCCGTCACCGATGAACGAGGAGCCGATGAACGCGGCTGCGTCGTTCACGACAGTGGTGTTGTCCTGGTCGAAGTTGCCGTAGTAGTGGCTCCAGGTGTAGGAGCCGCGGATGAACATCGGTCCGCTGTTCCACTCGGACTCCGCCGTGGCCTCGTAGTATTTCGTGAACGCGCCGTCGAGCTCCGCGATGACGTACGAGCTGCCGCTGCCGATGGCCGCGAGGCGCGCCGGCAGGTCGGGGATGTACGGCTGGCGCGGCACGCCGCCGGGTGCGTCGGACGGAACGGAGGTCGCGATGCACTGTCCGCCGGTGGCGCCGGGACCGACCTTGTAGCAGACGCGCGAGTTGTTCGGGACGTCTTCCCAGAAGTGGTCCCCGCGGCGATAGCGGCCGTAGAGACGCGCCGACCAGTGGTTGTTGATCTGCTGCGCGGTGCCGAGCATGTACTCGTTGACCTGCGGCGGATCGATGTCCGGCACGAAGAGCTTGCCGCTCGACGACGTGACGGGATCGACGCCGATCAGGTTGCCGCTGGCGTCGAAGTAGGCGTTGATCGAGCCGACGAGGTTGCGGTCCCACGACGCGGCGCGCGCATCCGAGTTCGCGGCTGGGTTGTAGCGCGCGTAGCTCGCATACAGCGTGTCCGAACCGTTGTAAGCCCACGTCGCGCCGAGGCGCGGCTGGATCATCTTCCGCCACGGCACCTCGAACATCTTGTACTTCGTGCCCGGCGACTTGGTGTAGCCGGCGAGGTTGTTCGCCTTCGCCAATCCCTGTCCGTACAGTGTGTCGTTGCTCGCCATCACGCCGACGTTGAACGACCAGTTGTTCATGCGGATCGTATCGTTGAATTCGAAGGCCTGCGAGTGGAACTCGGAATGGATCGTCGGCACGGCGCCGGTGGTCTGCGGGCTGAAAAACGCGGTGAAGAAGATCGGTTTGACGGAGCCGCAGACCGCGGCCGTACAGTTGGTGGCTCCGCCCTGGATCGAAATGTCGCCCCAGCCGTTCGACGTCTGAAAGCGATCTTCCGAATCTTCGTAGCGTTGATAGCCGGCGTGGAGGTCGTGCTGCGTCGCCGATCCGAGCGTCAGGTTGTAACCGACCTGGCCGCTCTTACGATAGAAATCGTCGTCATCGTTCAAGAAGGGGCCGAAGCCGACGCGGCCGCCGCCCGTGCGGACGCCGTTCTGCACGTAACCGTACTTGTCGATGTACGCCTGAAAAAAGGCATTGGCCGCGGCGTTGCTGCCGGGAGCCGGCACCGTGAAACGGCCGAGTGTGTCGAGATTGTTGATGTCGAGATGCGTGCCGAGCGCCGTCGAAATGGTGACGCCGTTCACGCTGTGGTCGGCCGTCTGAATCCCGGGATTCCGATAGTCGGTGAACTTCGCCGTGGCGTAGCTGCGCGTATTGATCACGTCCGAGATCTCGAGCGTGCCGACCTGGAACTTCGTGACGCTGCCGTTGCCGGTGGTGCCGGCGTTGCGTGTGCCGAAGTCGTCGCCCGAGGTGTCCTTGCGGTTGGAGTAGCGGTAGCTGCCGTTGATCAGCCACGACTGCGCCGGCGTCCACGTCAGCTTTCCGAACTCCTCGTTGCGCGTGCTCTCGTACTTCGGGAGATCGCCGTAGAGATTCGCCTGGTTCGAACGCTCCCTCGTCGGGCGGTAGTACGAGCCATAGAAGAACAGCTGATCGCCGATGATCGGACCGCCGAGGCTGACCGTGGTCCAGTCACGATCCTCGAGGTAGCGGGAGTTCGTGCTGCCGGCCTGGTCCGCGATGAAGCCGTTGTTCATCAGCTGGTAACTGACTTCGCCGCTGAACTTGTTCGTGCCCGACTTGCTCACGGAGTCGATGAGGAAGCCGCCGGCGCGGTTGAAGTCGACCGCTTTCGCGCCGCCCTTCACCACGGTGACCTGCGCGATGTCGTGCGTTGCCGGCTCGGCGTTGAGGATGCCGAACAGCGGCATCGTGACGTTGACGCCGTCGAACTTGTAGACGTTGTCCTGGCCGCTCGCACCGGCGCTCGGTCCGCGGAAGTCGTCGTTCGTGACCTGAACGCCGGGGATGAGCTTCTGCAGGTCCTTGTAGTCCTGCGCCACCGGGAGCTCGCGGATCTGCTGCTCGCCGAGGCCGCTCTGCAGCTCCGTCGACTCCTTGTCGACGAGCGATGCGGCCGCGGTGACGGTGATCGTCTCCTCGACACCGGCCATGCCGAGGGCTGCGTCGATGTCGATGTCCTGGCCGAGCTGCACCGACACATTCCGCGACACCGTCTGCATCCCCGCGAGCGTGAACGTCAGCTTGTAGTTGCCGGGAATGAGCTGCGGCATGCGGTATTCACCGTTGCTGTCGGTGAGCGTCGTGCGTGGCGTCGGCAGGACGTTCGCGCTCGCTTCGACGGTGACGCCGGGCAGCGCCGATCCGTCGGTGGCGGTGACGCGTCCATGAAGAGCGCCCGTCTGTTGTGCGAGCAGTGGAAGTGCGAGGAAGAGAGAGAACAGGAGAATCGATCGAACAACGCGTGAGAAAGCGGACATACGACCTCCTCGATGATGTTGTGATGAAAAAAAGACGGCTCTGGGCGCGTATGGTAAACGATTTCAGATCAGCCGAGGGGCCATTCCAGCTCGCCGAGAAAACGCTCGTCTTCGCGCCAGCGCTCGTGCACGGCCACATGTAAATCCAGAAAGACTTTCGCGCCGAGGATCGACTCCAGCTCGACGCGCGCCTCGGTGCCGATGCGCTTGATCATCGCGCCCTGCCTGCCGATCACGATCGGCTTCTGCGAGTCGCGCTCGACGACGATCGTCGCGTAGATCTTGATCAGGTTTTTCTCTTCGTCTTCTTCGTAGCGTTCGACGGCGACCGCCGTCGTGTACGGCAACTCTTCCGAGGTGTGCTGCAGCACTTTCTCGCGCACGATCTCGGCGGCGAAAAAGCGCTCCGGCTGCGTCGTGTAGTCCTCTTTCGGATAAGCCGCCTCGCCGGGAGCGACCGCCTGGAAGAGCAGCGCGATCAGCTCGTCGACGGCTTCGCCTTTCGCCGCGGAGATCGGAACGATCTCGTCGAAGATGCCGAAGGCGTTGTACTGCTCGATCAGCGGCAGCAGTTTGTGTTTCTTCAACAGATCGATCTTGTTGAGGATGACGAACCAATTTTGTGGAGTGGTGAGCGCCTCCGGCGCTCTTTCAGAAGGCGCGCCGGGGGCGCGCACTCCGCGCTCTTTCTCCTCGCGCAAAAGATCGATCACGAACTGATCGCCCTTTCCGAACGGCTCCGACGCGTCGACGATCAGCGCGATCACGTCCGCCTCGGACAACGCCGAGCGCACGTGATCCATCATCCGCACGTTCAGCTTGTGCAGCGGACGATGAATCCCCGGCGTGTCGAGCAGCGCGATCTGCCCGCGCGGATCGTTGAGGATTCCGACGATGCGATTGCGCGTCGTCTGCGGCTTCGCGGAAACGATGGAGACCTTATGTCCGAGGATGCGGTTGAGGAGCGTCGACTTGCCGGCGTTGGGACGGCCGACGAGAGCGGCGATGCCGAAACGAGGATTGGACATGGTCAGCAGATGAAGGCAGAAGGCAGAACGCAGAAGGCAGAACGAAGAAGGATCGTGTTTGCACACTCGCTTCTAACTTCTGCCCTCTGCCTTCTGCGTTCTGCCTTCATTCCCTCTCCTCCTCGTCCTCGCCTTCCGCCTGCCAGTCGGGATCCTTCGTCACGCGCACCCGATAAATCTTACGGCGGTCGGCGCGCTCGACGATGAAGCGAAAGCTGTTCTTGTTCACGTACTCGCCGGCCTTCGGCACGTGACCGAGCGTCGTGAAGATCAAACCGGCGACGGTTTCGTAGTCGTCGCCGGAGAGATTGGCGTCGAGCTCTTCTTCGAGGTCTTCGACGTGCAAACTGCCGCTGACGAGATATGTGCTGTCGCCGAGGTCGGCGACCGTCGCTTCTTCGTCCTCGTGCTCGTCGGCAATCTCGCCGACGATCTCTTCGATGATGTCCTCGGTCGTGATGATCCCGGCCGTGCCGCCGTATTCGTCGACGACCACCGCGATCTGCAGATGCTCGCTCTGAAACTCGCGCAGCATCTCCGAGACTTTCTTCGTCTCCAGCACGAAGTACGGCGGACGCGCGAGCTCCTGCACGGTGCGCTTCTCGTTTTTCAGGATCGCGTCGAACAGCTCCTTGATGTGCACGATCCCGGTGATCTGATCGATGCTCGTCTCGTAAATCGGGATGCGCGAGTACTTCGACTCGCTGAACTGCTTCGCCAGCTCGTCGATCGGCTTGCGCGCGTCGAACGTGAGCACGTCGATGCGCGGCGTCATGATCTCGTGCGCGAGCCGGTCCCCGAAGTCGACGATCGACTGCAGCAATTTTCCCTGCGCGGGCTCGAGCACTCCCGATTCCTCGCCGACGTCGATGTAGGCCTGCACTTCTTCCTGGGTCACGTCCTCTTCTTCATCCTCGGCCTGTTCGGCGCGCTCGCGCCGCTCCAGCATCTTGCGCAGCGGAAAGAGGACCGGTGAGAAGAGGTAGTAGCTGCCGCGCGAGAAGGGAACGAGCGCGCGCAAAATCAATGCGCCCGTGTCTTCCGGCACGAGCGCAAGCGCGAACTTCCAGAGCAGGACCGCGAGCCCCCAGATCAGGATCGAGCGCAGCACCGCGGAGCCGACGCCGATCTCGTCGAAGATCATCATCGTCGCCGAAACACCGACGACGAGCGAGACCTGCAGCGGCACGTCCGTGTGCGAGTCTTCGAGATCGAGCTGGCGCAGACGGACGGGACTGAGCTGCAGCGCAAACGACCGCAGCGCATCGAAAATCAGGTAAAGCACGCCGCAAACGACGGCGATCAGGACCCAATGGATGTGGATGCTACTTCCCATGTTTCGGTTGCGCGGTCACGCAGTCGCGCGGTTACGCGGCGGACTTGGCTCGCGCAACCGCGCGACCGAGCAACCGCGTAACCGTCAAAGGGTTGGATTCTAGCGTAGCGCAATTGGGTTTACCCTAGATGCCATGAACCTCTTGCCGATCCTGTTCCTCCTGGTCTCGTCCACGCTGGTCTTGCGGTCGGGCGATCGCATCATCGCCGACGGACCGGTCAAGGAGGAGAACGGCGTCGTCACCTTCCGCGCGAAAGGCACGCTCTACTCGCTCCCCGCGATCGAGATCGATCGCATCGAAGACGCGAGCGCGAACGCGCAAACTGCGGAAGTCGCGAAGACGAAGTTCAAAGTGTCGGAAGAGGATCGCAAACGCCTCCTCGCCGAGCTGGAAGCAAACCACTCCGGCACCGTCGCACCGCAGCAACAACGCCCCGAGCCGCTGCCGCCGCCACCGACCGCCGCGCAGCAGAAAGGTTCCGAAGAAGACGAATGGGCGTGGCGCCGCGAAGCGCGCGCCCACGAAGAAGCCATCTGCCGCGCGAAAGAAGAGCTGGAGTTGCTCCAAACCCGCGCCGAAGAGCTCCGCCGAAAAATCCTCCAACTCACCGCCCTCGGCTACAAACCGAGCAGCTTCACCTACGACTCCATCCAGCTCACCAACACCCTCGACGCGATCCCGCGCGCCGAGCTCGAAGTGACGCGCGCACAGCGCGCGTTCGACGAGTTCCGCGAGGAAGCGCGGAGGAGAGGGATCATGCCGGGCTGGCTGCGCTGACGCGCAAGCGCTGCGCTGTTTGCGGCTTCGCTGATGGCGGACTGCGGCTGCGCTGATGGCGGATGGCTCCCCTTCTGATCAAATCATGCGCTGAGCAACGGTCACGCTCCTCAGTAAGCATGCTGACAATTTAAGCAAACTCGCTGAAAAAGTCAGGATATTTCTTTCCGTTTCAGCATGCGCGCTAGCATCATGACAGATCGCTCTTGCAACTTCAGCAAGAGCGCTGAATAATCAGAAGTATCAACTGAAAACTAAGCAAGTATGCTGACGTTTCCAGCAAATGCGCTCGAGATTTCAGCAGATGCGCTGAAAATATCAGAGTCACAGCTTGATATTCAGCATGCATGCTGAAATCATCGGGGATCGCACTCGCGATTTAAGATAACGCGCTTAAAATTTAAGCGTTTGCATTGAAAACTCAGCAAGTGTGCTGAGAATTTCAGCGCATTCGCTTACATCAAGGCAAATCACAACGTCGTTTTCAGCACATTCGCTGACGGAGATGGATGCACGCGCTCGAAACCTCAGCGAACGACTTCAGCGTCTGCTGTCGTTCCGGGGCGCGGCTACCGTCCCGCTGTTTGCCGACCTCGGGAGGCGTAGTTCAGTTCGATAGAACGCCGGCCTGTCACGCCGGAGGTCGCGGGTTCGAGTCCCGTCGGCCCCGCCCAAATACGCACTTGATGAGCCGCCGCTCTTACAAGATCGCGATTCTGGGACGCGAAAACCTACGCAGAAACCGCCGCGGAAGCATGCGATGTTTCACGTTTCGGAGCGAGTGTTCCACAAAAAAAAGCGTGGACCATCTGGCCGAAAATGGGCCGGCCCGTCGTCGGAACAGCGGCGAGCGTGACGCGAGGAGCGCGCGCAAAGGCGCTGCGTTCCGTTCAACGCGAACGGCGCACACCCGGAGGTGTAGCCGTTCCCTATTTACCGAGACGGCAACGAAAATCCGGCGACCGCGGAAAATGCCGCTGAGCGCGTTGAGAGAGACATTGAGCCGGGAAGAACGTGATTGGTGGCCCTCTAACAATTCAAAGACGAGCCAACGGGAAGGCTTCTGAGGAGAAATTTCATGGCCGAGAACGAAGACACAGACATCGTATTCGAACCTACCCCGGTAAATGACGCACGCTTTCCCCAGCCCACGGCACCGAGCGCCGCGGCAACGGCTTTCGAGCCGGGACTCATCGAAGTGCAATTCCGCGCGGGAGGGGCCGCAGAAATGCTGCCGCAGATCGCCGGCATCGCGCCACCAGGCGGCGTTCCTACGAGAGTGCAGTCGGTGTTGCAGCGGCATGGGGTGCAGGCGGTCGAGTCGAGCTTCGGCATCCCATCCGACCGGCTGGCTGCCATCGCCGCGCAGCCTGCGAGTCCTGCGACGGCGGAAGCAGAGGGCCCGGCCAGTCTCGATCGGGCCAACTTCTTCCAGCTAAGCTTCCCGGCGGAGGCCGACTTGGGGCAGATCGCGGCGGAGCTCCGCGAGTTGCCGGAGATCGAGCGCGCCGTTCCGGTGCCCAAAGCCATTCCTCCCGCCGCGCTTCCGCTCAGTGAACCGTTGGTGGGAACGAACGATCAGTTGGCGGTTCCGGAGCGCCAGTGGTACGCGTTCCGGACGAAGGCCAACCGAGCCTGGTCGCTGTCCTCCGGCACTGGCATAGTTCTCGCCGACATCGACTGGGGATATCGCATCACACATCAGGAGTTGGCGCCGCAACTCGACCTGTCTCAGGCCTTCAATTCCTTCGACGGCGGAACGAACGTAACCACAGGAGGATCGATCTCCCACGGTACGGGGGTCACCGGACTGGCGGCTGCGGCAGTGAATTCGCTCGGCATGGCTGGTATTGCGTTTGGCGCCTCGATCTGGCCGATCCAGGCGGACTCGGGCCCCGGTGTGGCGCTCCCAGGTAACTCCTGGGCTCGCGCGATCGACCACGTCACCGCGACCAACAGCGGCGGCAAGCGCAAGGTGATCATCCTGGAGGTGCAGACCGGCCTGTTCGGCAACTATGAGCAGGTGCCGTCCGTAAGCGCGGCCATCGTCGCGGCCATCGCCGCAGGGGTCGTGGTCTGCGTCGCTGCCGGCAACGGCGATCGGGATGCGGGTCTCGATGACACCGGGAATCCCTTTCCGCCGACGGGCTCAATCCTGGTCGGCGCGACCGCCTTCCATCCGGTCAACAACGTGCGGGCCTCGTTCAGCAACTGGGGACCGCAAGTCACTGTGGCCGCGCCCGGTGATCCTTCCCACGACCTGACTTGCGGCTCGAGTGCCGACAATGCCTACGTAGCCGGCTTCGGCGGCACCTCCGGTGCAACGCCAAAAGTCGCCGCCGCAGCGGCGCTCATGCTGCAAGTGAATTCAGCCCTCACACATCAACAGATCCGGTCCATCCTCAATGGCACCGGAACCCCCGTGATCAGCGATCCCGGCAAGCCGGTGGGAACGTTCCTCGATGTGGAGGCCGCGGTGCATGCCGCCATGAACCTAACGATTGGCGCCGGTCCGGATGACGGTGATGCGAACGCCGGGAGAGGAGGGGCGGCAGATCTGCACGAATCGGCACTCGCGGCCTCGGTCGTACCGCCGTCGTAATACGGGCGTGTGGGCCGCTTTCCAAGCGGCCCCACGGAGATCCTTCGCTTACTCCTCGAGGTTGAAGTAATGACGGTTGACGCAGCGGGCACCCCGCTTAGCTTAGCTGGAGGCGTGCGCAACTGGCGCGATCTCGAGATGTCCGCGCCGGAGATGACCTACGGACCGAACGTTTACGACGGAATTACATCCGTTCGCTCACGAATCCGGCGGGGTAACGCGACCCGCGTTGACGCGGCTGTCGGTCACGCGGGCGCGACGCCCGTCGTGTCGCTCGCGGACAAGACCGTGGTCATCACGCCGCAGACGGAGGCGAGAACGACATTAATCGAGCCGAACCGTCACGCCGACGACGCCACCCGCCATGGCGCGTCCGTTTTCGTGGCTTACCCGATCTTCGGCGTAGTCGCGCTCGCGCTTTTCGCCACCGCGTTCCTTCTCCATCAACGCATCCACCCGCTCACGCTCGCAAGGTACGGAAAGTTCCACACGGTCGTCTCGGCGAATCGAATTACCAGAAACGGCCAACGCGGACGTGCGTAAGCAAAAAAAGTGCGCATCGTCATCAGCTCCGGCGGCGACGCCCCGGTGCTCAAATCCGCCGACGGAAACACTCGCTCTTCACCGCCGGCCCTCCTCGATGTCCTCGGCGATCCCGGCGATGACGTCGCGGGCGTGCAGTCGCTCGTCGCGCGCATCCGCGAGCGCGTGACCGACTCCCCGCCCGCGCGCGGGCCGCGAGCAGAACCCGAAGCTCACGGTGGTGGCCGAGGTGGGGACGAAGGGGGCACGTACTTTTTCGTGTCCCGCTAGGGAAAACACCTTCTCCGTCTCTCCCACAGCAAGAGGAGAAGTTCCCGATGAAACAAGTCGTGCTCGCGTTTTCCCTGGCCCTCGCCGCATCCGCTGCGTTCGCGCAGAACGAACTGACGATCGATCTCAAAGACACCGGGACCATCGCGCTGCCGGTGGCGCCCGGCGACTACACAATCCGAATCATCAACGTGATTCCGGGCAAGCAGTACAACGTGACTTCCGTGATCTCGCCGGTGATCGAGGCGCCGATTTCGATCGCAGCGGCGAAGGTAGCGGTGACGCCGCCCGCGACGCCGGCGCCGGCTGCACTTCCGGGTGGCCCCCTTGCAGCTGCGCCTCTCCCGCCCACCTGCGCCCAACTTCAGACTGACCTTGATACGGGCGTCGCAAACGAGGACGGAGCAACCCTCGCTGCACGGATCAGCACCGACACCACGAGAGCCAGCGGACTGACACCGGCCTGCACCCTCAACATCGCGCAGGCGTGCGCTCGCCTACTGGCGCTCGCCACGACCAGATTCACAAACGCGAGCACCCCTGCGGAACAGAAGGCCGCCATTATCGACATCCGCGCGTGGGGACACACGGCCGGATGCGCCAACGTGGTCACCTATGCCGACCAACGGTGCGCCGCGTTGCTGACGACCGCCCAGGGTGCGGTCGCCGGCGTCGCCAACGAGACCGCGTGGGCCGCGATCACCGCTCCGCTGCGCGTTCTCCGGGACGCCTGCACGGGAATCGACACCTACCTCAACTCGATCGAGCAGGTCCTCGGCCCGGTCTCGGTCGGCCGCAACGAGATGCTCACCGTCACCATTGTCCGGCAGGACAACAACACGACCTGGGTGCGGACGTACACCACCGGCCGGCGCGGTGACTGGCTCGCGGGCTACGGGATCCTCCTCGCGCCCAATCGCGACGCGAGCTACACATCCGCTGCCCTCGGCGGCAACACGTATCAGATCCGACGCAACCGCGACCGCGAGGCGTTCGACTTTGTGCCGACGCTTACGTTCACCTTCATGCGCGGAAAAGACGCCGGAAAGGACTGGTTCCACGCGCCGGTGTTCGGAATCGGCTACGACCTCCAGACGATCTCCGCGACATTCGGGTATTCCTACACCTATAACCACAACTTCGCCATCTCCGCCGGTCTGATGCTGCACCAGCAGCAGCGGCTGAAAGGCAAGTACGAAGAGAATGAGTATTACGAAAAGACGGGAGCCATTCTCGAGAACAGCGATCTCACAGAGAAGACGTGGGCGCCCAACGTCTACTTCGGCATCACGATTCGTTCTCTCACCAATCCGTTCGCGCGCTGAAACTGCGGACCAACGGCGGCGGTGGCGACATGCGCCACCGCCGCCGCTAATCATCGACCGTGCTAGTTCTCCTTCTTGCGCTTCACTCGCCATCCAGGCGCCGTCGAACTCCGCGGCGTCGTACGTCGTGCCGGTCGCGGACGGCGTACTGACGATGTCGCTGCTCACCGTCGGCGACTCGGTGAACCTGAAACCGGACGGCACGCCGTATCGCCTGGTCGGCTCTCCCGACGGCCTTGGTGCGTACGACAACGGCGACGGCACGTTCACGCTGCAGGAGACGCGCTCCCGAGAGAAACTGATCCGGGGCGTTAGCCCTCCGCCCCTGTCACGCCCGGAGGTCGCGGGTTCGAGCCCTCATCCACAACCAAGTGAGTCACGCCAACAGCGAAGCCGCCATCCCCGCACTCGCCATCGGGCGAGCCTCAAGGCTGCGGCCCGAACGTCTCGCTGATCATCGCGGTCGCATCCGCCTGAATGCCTTCGAGCGCTTTGCGCGCGCGGTCGAGGAACGGATCGAATCCGGCGGCCATGACGATCGATGATTTGATCGTGGCGCGATTGCGTTCGACGAGGATCTCGATCGGGCCGCTCTCGTGCACGATCTGGCCGGCGCGTGCGAGCGGATCGAAGTCGCCGGCGTAGAGAATCTGGCGTTGGTCGGGCTCGTACAGAACGTGAATCGTGCGCGGGTCTTTCACGGCGAGCATGTGCAGCACAATGCTGCGAATCGGCGCGATGCCGACGTCGCCGGCGAGGAAGACGACGCCGCGATCGTCGTCGTCCGGCAGAAGGAAATCGCCGTACGGTCCGTCGACGGAGACTTCCGCGCCGGCTTCCAACTTGCGCAAGGCCTCGCCGCCCTTTCCCGCTCCGATGCGCACGCACAACTGCACGGCCTCGGGGCGCTCGGGCGCGGACGCGATCGTGTACGCGCGCGACACGCCTTCCGGAAAGCGGAAGTTCACCCACTGGCCGGGCTGAAACGAAAAGTCGTCGTTGAAGGAGACGGTGATCTGCAGCACGCTCGGTGCGAGCGGCTGAATCTCCGTCACGATTGCGCTCGTTCTCATCGCGGCGGATTGTACCCGAGGAGCGCGGGCGTCTCTCGCCCGGCGCGCTCTACGAAACCGATCGGGCAGGATGCCCGATCGGTGCGGGCGGGACGCCCGCTCTCCGAGAAATCAGAACCACATCCCCGACTTCGACAGCTTGGCGATTTTCTTCAGGATGCGATCCTTTTTGAAGCCGCGCAGGTGATCGACGAAGAGCGTGCCGTTGAGGTGATCGATCTCGTGGCACATCGCGCGCGCCATCAGGCCGTCGCCCCACATCTCGCGCGTCGTGCCGTTGCGATCGGTGTAGCGCAGTTTCACGCGCTCCGGACGCGTCACGATCTCGACGAAGTCGGGAATCGACAGGCACCCCTCTTCCTCGGTGATCTCCCCTTCCGACTCGATGATCTCGGGATTGATGAAGACGTGGCACTCACCGGGACGCTTGCCGACGGAGAGATCGATCACCATCAGCCGCTTCGCGACGCCGACTTGGTTCGCGGCGAGGCCCACACCCGGCGCGGCGTACATCGTATCGATCATGTCGTCGATCAGTTTCTGCAGCGACTCGTCGATCGCATCGACCGGCGTCGCGGGAAGACGCAGTACATCGTCGCCGTATTTTCGGATTGCCAGAACACTCATGATTTCTTTTTCAGGCTTTCGATCATCGCCTCGACGGTGTGCATGGCGCGCTTCTGATAGAAGTCTTCGAGCACTTTGCGGATGCCGGGATATTTCGACAGGACGCCGTCCAGCTTTTCCTTGTCGAGCCGCAGCAGCTCCGTGCGCTGCGATGCGGTGATCGTCGCCGTGCGAGGCTTCCCGGTCAACACGCTGACTTCTCCGAAAAAATCCCCTTCGCCGAGGCGCGCGAGAAAGACGGGAGCGCTCTTGTTGGCGAGGCGCGTGTAGACCTTCACCTCGCCGGACGCGATGAGATACATCGACGATCCGGGATCGCCTTCGCTGATGATGACGCTCCCCTCGTCGTGCGATTCGACTTCCATCTCCTTCACGATCGCGGTGCGCTCATCATCATTCAACATCTCGAAGAGAGGACTCTGCGGAAGCGGACGCGCCCCGAACAGCGGCTCGCTCACCCCTGCCGCGCTTTCGTCTTTCTTCAGATGCTCGCCCGCCTTCTCGCCCTTCTTGCGAACGGCGATCGCCTGCACGGTGAGCCCGTTGTCTTCGTAGTACTTCGCGGTTGCTTCGTACTGCTCGACCGCCTCCGCGGTCATCCCCGCGCCCGCGAGCGCGTCCGCGTACTGCAAGCGAATGCGCGGATTCGACGGATACTTCTCGTGCTCTCTCTTCAGCAGCGGAACCGCGCGCGCATACTCGCGCCGCGCCAGCAGACTCGCTCCACTTTCAGTCTCTTCGGCCATGCGGGGGGTATTGTAGCCTCCGAGCCTCCTGGCCTCCTGGCCGCCCAGGGGAAACCTCTGCACAAGTCGTCATCCTGAGCCGGCGAAGCGCGGCGAAGGATCTCAAAATGCGAAACGCTTGTAATTTCGAGATCCTTCGCCGTCTATGCGGCTCAGGATGACGTGCATCAGATGTGGTCAGAGCTTCCCTAGGAGGCCTGGAGGCTGAGAGGCCGGGAGGCCCTCAGAACCTGATCCGCTGCAATTCCTGCTTCGCCATCGAGGCCGATGTCGAATACGGGTAGCGCTCGATCACTTGCTGCAGCGTCTTGCGCGCGAGGGCGAGGTCGCTGGTTTTCTCGTGGACGAGGGCGGTTTTGTAGAGGGCGTCGGGGGCTTTGTTCTGGTCGGCGAAGTCGGTCGTGACGCGGGCGTAGTAGCGCAGCGCGTTGGTGTAGTCGCGGGCGGCGAAGTAGGTTTCGCCGATCCAGAAGAGGGCGTTGTCGGCGAGGTCGCCGGCGGGATCGGCGTCGAGGACGCCCTGGAATCCCTGGCGCGCTTCGGCGTAGGCGCCGCGGCCGTAGGACATGATCGCCTTGCGATAATCGTCGGCGATTTTGGCGCTCGCCAATGCGCCCTGCGGCGGAGCTGCGACGAGCGGCGCGGACGGACGCGAGACTTGTGGTGTGGTCGCCGGAGTGGTGCGCGCCTCTGGCGCGCTTTCGGGGGACGGCGGCGCGCCAGAGGCGCGCACCACGCCGGCTTCTTCGAGGCGCGCGATGCGATCGTTCAACACATCGATGCGCTCGAGCAGCTCCGTGACTGATGTCTGGAGCTGGCCGACGCGCGGGTCTTCGACCGGCGGCTGCGGAACCGGCGCGACGGCGTCATCTTGCGCCGTCGACGCGCAGGCGGCGGCGAAAAGGAGCGCGGCGGCGGCCCACAACGGCTTCTTCATGCTTTATTGCTGTCGCCGAGACGTCGCTTCGCCCGGTCCGCGTAGTCGCTCTGCGGGAACTCGGTGACGACGCGCTCGAAGTAGAGTTTCGCTTCGCCTTTGCGCCCGAGGGAATGCAGCGCGGTGCCGAGGTCGTAGAACACGCCGGCGCGATCGCCGTAGTTCGGATAGGTGTCGATCAGGAAGTTGAGGCGCTGCACGGCCGCGTTCCAGCTGTGGCGCTTGATGTAGAAGCGCGCGACGAGGTGCTCGTGCTTCGCGAGGCGGTCGAGCACGTCCTGACGCCGCGCGGTCGCCTCGTCCTTGAGCGCGCTGTTCGGATACGTGCGCAGCATGTCGGTGAACTTCTCGAGCGCTTCCTTCGTCTTTCCCTGGTCGCGGTCGGGCCGCTCCATCTGCTTGTACGAGCACATGGCCATGCGCAGCATCGCGTAGTCGGCCTGCTCGCTGGTCGGATAACGGTTCACGAAATCGCGATACTTGTACTGCGCCTCGACGAGGTTCACCGCATCACCCTGCTCGTAGTACGTGTCGGCGACGCGCAGCAGGCTGCGGCGGCCGAGGACTTCGTTGGGGTGGTTCTCGTAAAGGTAGGTGTAGTACGTGCGCGCCCGCTGCCACTTGTGATGCGCGTAGAAATCTTCCGCGCGCGCCCAGACCTGGTCCGGCGAGAGCCGCAGCAGTTCGGGATCGACCGTGACGCGAAACTGCCGCGGTCCGTGATGGCAGGCCGCGATCAGCACCAAACCGATCGCGATCGTGAGTTTTCGTAAGTTCAAGTGTCCTCCGGATTCAGGCAAAAGTTCAAAGGTAAAAGGTAAACGTGATGATCAATCCGTCATCCTGAGCCGCGTAGACGGCGAAGGATCTCGAAATTGCAGGCTCTTCGTATTTTGAGATCCTTCGTCGCGCTTCGCCGACTCAGGATGACGGGTGTAGTCGTTGAATTCAGCGAAGCTACTTTCACCTTTTACCTTTTACCTTTTCCCTTTTGCCTCAAATGGCTTAGGCGCTCACCGTGTGAACAGCGCTCCGTATCCGTTCGATTGCATCCGCCCGGTTGGTTTCCCCGAAAACTGCCGAACCCGCCACGAGAATCGTCGCCCCGGCAGCGACGACGTGGGGCGCGGTCTTCGCGTCGACGCCGCCGTCCACCTCGATCTCCACACGGAGTCCCCTCTCGCGGATGAGTCTGGAGATATGACGAATCTTGGGCACAACAGGTTCTATGAATCTTTGTCCGCCGAATCCGGGGTTGACCGTCATCGCCAGAACGTAGTCGCAAAACTCGATCGCGGTCGACAACGATTCCGCCGGCGTCGCGGGATTGATGGCGATTCCGGCCAGCGCGCCGCCGTCACGAATCATTTGCAGCGCGCGCTGCAGATGCGGCTCGGCCTCGATGTGAATCGAGATCATGTCCGCGCCGGCGTCGAGAAAGCGATCGATGTATCTCTGCGGATCGCTGATCATCAGATGACAGTCGAACGGCAGCTTCGTGCGCGCGCGCAACGCCTTCACGATCGCCGGACCGATCGTCAGGTTCGGCACGAAGTGGCCGTCCATGACGTCGAGGTGCAACAGGTCGGCGGACGCGACGGTGTCGAGCTCGTCGGCGAGGCGCGCGAAATCCGCGGAGAGGAGTGATGGGGCGATGCGGATCATGGGGATGAGAAGGCAGAAGGTAGAAGGCAGAAGGCAGAAATGAAGATGGATTTGCGAGCACAGACCAAGAATGCAGAGCGCAGAACGCAGAACGCAGAATTGAGATGCCCGCCCGCCGGCCAATCCGGGTGTGTTTCTAAATTCTGCATTCTGCGTTCTGCCTTCTGCATTCCTGGACCGTGCGCGCAACCCTTCCCCTCGAAGCGCGCACGAGATGACGGAGCATCTGTACCTGTCACCCTACCCTCACCCCGGTCCTCCCGGCGCCGGTCCCGCCGCCGGCGACTCGATGATACTCGTCTCCTCCTGCCGCGACACGACGACGGAGATTCCGTCGCGGCCGCTCACCGGGGAGCCGCGCAGCGGATATTGGCGGATGATGATGCCGTCGGCGATGCCGGGATAGGCCTCGTATTTCACGGTCGATACGGTGAGGCCGCGCGCTTCGAGCGCGGGACGGACGGCGTCGAGTCTTCGGTCGATGAGATCGGGCATCACGTACTGCGGGGGTGGCGGCGGCACGCCGACGAGCAGCGCGACCGCGGTCTGCGGCGCGACGACGGTTCCTTTCGGCGGATCGGCTTCGAGCACGCCTTTCACGTCGGCGCCGACGTACGAGACGGTGTTCAGCTTCATGTTCTGTTGTCCGAGGCGCAGCATCGCGGTGCCGGCGGTCATGCCGGCGAAGTCGGGCACGCGCAGCACGAGCGGTCCCGCGCTCAGCTCGACGCGAATCGTCGAGCCGCGCTTGATGAGGCTCGTCGCGCCGGGCGTGCGGTTCTGCCAGACGACGTTGCCGAGCGGCACTTTGTCGGAGTTGCGGCGATGGGCGTCATCGACTTCCAGCTCGACGCCGAGATCGCGCGTGACCGCGCGCGCGTCAGCGATCGACCGGCCGATGAGGTTCGGCGTCGGAAGCGAGCGGCCTTTGACGAAGAACGTGAACCAGAAGTACGTGCTCGTGCCGAACACGATCAGAAGCACGGCGCCGAACACTATGTTTTCAAGACAGCCGCGCTTCATCCGATCTCGTATCCCTCGAAACCAGCCGTCATCCTGAGCGCAGCGAAGGATCTCAAAATACGCAAACGTTTCGCATTTTGAGATCCTTCGTCGCGCTTCGCCGACTCAGGATGACGGTTTTTCTCACGACCTCTCACGATCACGAGCTTCATCGCCCTTCGGCCCGCTCAGTCGCGCGATCCGTCTTCTCGCGCTGCTCCGCGCGGTACTCGCGCTCGTCGTACTTCCGGTCGTGGTCCTTGATGATGTAGAGCGGGATGAGCGCTTCCTTCCAGACGTCTTCGACGCGCTGCACGAAGACGAACTTCAGCGCCGCCTTCGTCTCCTCCGGCACTTCGGAGATGTCCTTGCGATTGCCCTCGGGCAGCAGCACGGTCTTGATGTTCGCGCGGTGCGCGGCCATCACTTTCTCTTTGATCCCGCCGACGGAAAGCACTTTGCCGCGTAAGGTAATTTCTCCCGTCATGGCGATGTCGTGGCGCACGGGACGCTCTCCCATCACCGAGGCGATGCAGGTCGCGATGGCGACGCCGGCGGACGGACCGTCCTTCGGGATCGCCCCGGCGGGGAAGTGGATGTGGATGTCGTGCTCGCTGAACTTCTTCTCGGGGATGTCGATCTCGTGCGCCTTCGAGCGGACATACGAGTACGCGGCCTGTACGGACTCGCGCATCACGTCGCCGAGCTGGCCGGTGACGGTCGTGCGTCCCGTGCCGGGCATGCGCGTGGCCTCGATGAACATGATCTCGCCGCCGAACTGCGTCCAGGCGAGTCCGGTCGATACGCCGATCTCCGGATGCCGTTCCGCGAATTCGTGCTCGAACTTCACGAGGCCGAGGTACGCCTCGATGTCGTCCGTCTTCACTTCGTACGTCTTCGTCTCCTCGTCGCCGCTCGCGACTTTGCGCGCGATCTTGCGCAGCACCGTCGCGAGGTTGCGCTCGAGATTGCGCACGCCTGCTTCGGCGGTGTAATCGCGAATGATGAGCAGGATCGCGTCTTCGTCGATCTTCACCTGATCGGCGGTGAGGCCGTGATTCTCGAGGAGCTCGGGGATCAGATGCTTCACCGCGATCGCGAGCTTTTCGTTTTCCGTGTAGCCGGAGAGGCGAATGACTTCCATGCGATCGCGCAGCGGACTCGGAATCATGTCGAGCACGTTCGCGGTGCAGATGAAGAGCGTGTGCGAGAGATCGAACGGGATCTCGAGATAGCGATCGACGAACGCGTGGTTCTGTTTCGGATCGAGCACTTCGAGGAGCGCCGACGACGGATCGCCGCGGAAGTCTTTTCCGATCTTGTCGATCTCGTCGATCATGATCAGCGGGTTGTTCACGCCGATCTGCATGTAGCTGCTGATCAGTTTCCCCGGCATCGCGCCGATGTAGGTCTTACGATGTCCGCGAATCTCCGATTCATCGGTGACGCCGCCGACGGCCATGCGCACGAACTTCCGTCCGAGCGCGTCGGCGATCGCTGCGCCGAGGGAAGTCTTGCCGACGCCGGGAGGACCGGTGAAGCAGAGGATCGGTCCCTTGAGATCGCCCTTCAGTTTGAGCACGGCGAGAAACTCGAGGACGCGCTCCTTCACTTTGTCGAGTCCGTGATGCCGCGCGTCGAGAATCTCTTCCGCTTTCTGCAAGTCGAGTCGATCTTCGGTGTGCTGCGTCCACGGCACCTGCAGCACCGTGTCGAGATGTCCCTTCAGCACCGCGTAGTCCGATGATGACTGCGAGAGCTGCCCCATGCGCGTCACTTCGCGGCGCAGCGTCGTCTTGTGATCCTCGATGATCGGCAGCGTCTCGATGCGATCGCGGTACGTGTCCGCCTCGCGCTCCGCGGCGTTCGTTTCTCCGAGCTCGTCCTGAATGATGCGCAGCTGCTCGCGCAGATAGTTCTCGCGATCGCGGCGATCGATCGAGGTCTGAATCTGACGCTGCAATTCGCGATCGACGGTCGCGCGTCCGAGGTCGCGATTGATCCAGTCGATGAGCAGCTCGATGCGCTCGATCGGATTCACCGTCTCGAGCAGCAACTGTTTTTCTTCGAGCGGGAAGTTGACGAAGGACGAGAGCAGATCGGCGAAGGTGTCGGGACCTTCGCTGACGTTCATGCGCAGGATGTTCAGCAGCTCGTTCGAATACTTGGAGTCGCTCTCGACGAGCTTCTCGAAGAGCGTCATCGCCTTGTTCATCAGCGAGTCCGTCTTCACGCCCTTCGGAATCGGGCGCGGCGCGACCTCCCGCAGTTGCGCCTCGAAGTACGGCTCGTTCTGCAGCATCTGCACGAGCTCGACGCGCTGGCGGCCCTGCAGGAAGAGTTGATAGCGATCGGACGAGAGCGGCAGGCGCTGCACGATCGCCGCGAGCACGCCGATCTGCGAGAGATCCTCGGCGCGCGGATTCTCCTTGTCGCCGGTCTTCTGACAGAACGCGGCGATCAGGTTCTGATCGTCGGGGAGACTCTTGAGCAGGCGCACGTTGCGGTCGATGCCGACCTGCAGCGAGAGCACGCCGCCGGGAAAGAGCACCGACGAGACGAGGGGGATGATCGGCAGCCGGCTCGGAACGTCGAGGTCCATCCAGTCCTGGGAGTTGTTGGGCAACTGCGGTTTCCCGCGATTCGATTGGGCCATTGCTTAGCCGGCGCCGTCCGCGCGCGCCGCAATTGTAGTCGCTTCACACAACAAGAAATCGCGTGAAGCGAATTGCGCGCCGCGATCGCGCTCAAAGCGAGGTGAACAAGTGCTGCTACACTGCGAGCGCGACGGCACGTTCCTGGCAGCAGAAGCCGTCGGACAACGATCGAATGTCGAGTGCGAGCGAGCCTTTTCTATCAGACCCGGCGCTGAAGCGGGCGGATCTGCATTGCCACAGCCGCTTCTCGATCTTCAAGTACTTCAAGCGCGCGAACACGCGCGACTGCTACAACGCACCCGAGGACGTGTATCGGATCGCGAAAGAGCGCGGCATGTCGTTCGTCACGCTCACCGATCACGACTCCATCGACGGCGCGCTGTATCTCCTCAATAAGTGGCCGGACATGAAGGACTTCTTCATCGGAGAAGAAGTCGAGACCTATTTCCCGGAGACGAGCCAGCGCATCCACATCGGCGTGTGGGGACTGAACGAGGCGCAGCATCGCGAGATCCAGCGGCTGCGGCCGGACATCCGCGAGCTGATTCCGTACATGAAATCGGAGCGGCTGCTGTTCGGCATCAACCATCTCTTTCAGAACTATCGGATGAAGAACGTGCCGGCGCGCTACATCGCCGAGCTGCTGGACATGTTCAAGGTCTTCGAAGTGCTGAACGGCGCGATGGCGTCGTATCACAACAAGATGGTGCAGCAGCTCGTGCAGCACGTGAAGGAAACGCACGGCCAGCACATCTCGATGGTCGGCGGCTCCGACGCGCACACGTTGAAACACGTCGCGAAGGTGCACACCGTCGCGAAGGGCGAGACGCCGCAGGAGTTCCTCGACAACGTGCGCGAGGGAAACTGCTTTGCCTGGGGCAGCGAGATGCGCTTCCGCGAACTGATCGCGGACATTTATCTATTGACCCTCGCCTACCAAAGCGAAATGGGCGCCGACCTCCGCAACCGCGAATACACGCGAATGGACAAAACGATCCAACTCGCTGGAAGACTCGCGTCCATCCCCGCGACGATCTCCGGCATCCCCGCGGCGATCACGTCGCTGAATTACCTCAAGCAGATCGTGGTGACGAAGGGATTGTCGTTCCGCTTCTCGAAGCTGGTGGAGGAGATCCGGCCGGGATTTGCGACGGGCGAACAGCAGTAACCCGCGTCAGATCTTCTCTTTCACGAAACTCTCGATCGAGCCCAACCGCGATCGCAGCCGCGACTTCGGCGTCGGATGCTTTGCTGCCGCCGTCTCCGGCGCCGGCGGCGCCGACACGGATGTACCGCCGAGGAGTCTCATGTAGTTCACGGCGGGATGCTGATATCCCGCCTCGGAATACCAATTGGTGCTGCCGGAAGGGACTCCCGTCAACGGAATGAAGCCGGTCGCCGGCTGGGCATAGCTGACGTGAGTCGCTTTCATGATGTCCGTGAATCCGACGACGGCGGCATAGATCAGGTCCGGCACTTTGATGCCGGACGCCGCATAGACGTCATCGTCGTCTTTGATGCTCGCCCAGCAATTCGGCACGATATCCAGCGAATTGACGTAGCGCATCGAGTAGCCGAAGCTCGAATCGAAGTAGCTCGCGAACGCGGCATTGCCGGCACTCGGCCCGGCGAACGTGGCGGGCACGACGTGCAGGTTGGGACACTGACTCGCGAGCACGTTCTGAAGCCACGGCGCGATGACCGAGGAGAGACAGCCGCCGAGACTGTGGCCGGTGACGACGAGGACCGGATTGTCGTTCGCCGGAGCAGAGAGATAGCTGCCGAGAAACTGCACGAGCGTTTGGCCGCCGATGGCGCAGCTCTCGATGGCTTTCAATCCGTCGACCGTGCCGCCGGCGATTCGGGCGGGATTGTCCGGCGCCCAAGGGAGCGGAACCTGATGCGCGATGTCAAAGTCCTCCCAGATATTTTCGACGCTGCCCCACGCGTCATTCACATCGGTGTCCGTGCCGCGCGTGACGACGGCGGCGAACGTCGGCGGCAGTCCGGCGGCCATGGTGTACGCCGCAACGAACACGAGGTTCGCGTTGTCGTGGTTCTCCGCCGGTCCCCAGACACACTGCCACGAGCCGGTTGCATCGAGCGGCCGCAGCGCAGCGACCCCCGCCGCAATTTCCGCAAAATCGAAGTACGAGACTTCGCAGAGCTGCAGATAGGCGATGGCAAACGGATCGGGAGTGGTGGTGGAAGGCTGGGTCATTGCCAGCTTTTGTTGATCGTTCGCCATGAGCGTCTTCTCCCTATGGACGGATTGAGTGAACCATTTCGATTATACAATCGCGCTTTAGCACCTCCGGGACGACAATTCCGCTCTCGCGATCGCGCTGGGAATTGTGCTATTCCTCGAAGAGGATCCCTTCTAGAGCTTCGTATTTCTCGCGGACTCGTCAGAGGTACAGCCAAGTGAATCGAGAAGCTGGAACGCGGCCCAATACGCGGGATGACGGAATTCCAAAACGTCACTCCGCAGGGCCCCGATTTGCGCGGCCCGAAGTGCGTCCGCGGGTGCAGCACCGTTCACGAGCCGGTCATGAAGCATTGCCATGAGAGGACCGATCTCGTTGTCGTCAACATCCCAGAGTGTACCCACGACAGACGGTACTCCCGCTACGAGAAACGCGCGTGCGACACTCGGAACGCCTTCAACGCCCGCAGTGTGACCTCGAAGCGTGCTGCAAGATGCAAGCACGACCACGCGCATGTGCCGGAACGATAACTGGGCTATCTTCTGGACGGTCAGAAGACCGCCTCCACCATCTTCAGGTGCAAACAGCAACGCCGAGTGCCACGGTTCACTGGGCCGAGTCACCGCGTGACCGGCGAAGTGGACAACATCATAGGCGTCGGCGATCGAGATGAATTGGGATACCGTCGCGTGCAAACCGGTCACGACGATCTGCCGGCTGTACATGCGCGCGATGCGATTCACCTCTTGTTCCGAAGCCGGGAGCAACGACAGATTCTCGAATGGCCCGCCTGCGAGCAGCGGGTTTGCAAAAAGAGCCGCGCCGGAAGGAGACCGTGTCGTGGGACACGGTCCTGAGCGATGCACGCCGGCATAAACCGACGCACTTGGAGTGGTGAGCAGAACGTAATCTTCGATGAGATACCGACCAGTACTTCCATTCATCAAGGCTGCAAAGGGTAATTGCTGCAATTTTGCGTCGGGTACCACGATGAGCGAGCGCGATCGCGAAAGCTGCTTCTGGAGAGGCTTCAACAACCACTCGTACAACGTTCGAGAAGATGCATCGACGATCGCTCTGTCGCGGTGCTCGGTCAGAGCATCGATGAAGGACTGAACTTCGCGTTCCAGGACTTCGCGACGGATCGGCACTCGCGTCAGGATCGCGTATGCATGGTCGATGGTAACGATGGCAATCGCATCCTCCAGAATCTGGTATTCGACGAGGAGCGAGCCGGCCGGCAAAGACTCTCTGAGCGCGTCGATGGAGATCGGACGCGAAAGCGATCCCTTGCCCTCTTTCGCAAAGATTTCCTCGAGGATGGCACGGGCACGTCCGCGCTCGACGTATCCGAAGACACCGGCAGCGTCGTGGCGGGCCAGCGCCAGCGACACGGCGTCGGTAAACAACTCGCCGGCGTCGTCGAAGATGCCTGCGCGAAGATCGGCGTCCGGAGTATGGACTCTCTGCTGCTCAAGGCGCTCCATGCCGCGTTCGAAATCCCGTTGAGCATCGTCTAGTCGGCCAAGATCTCGACTGACGCGGCCCCGCTGCAGATAGAGCTCGGGTAATAAGAGAGCGCGCTTGGCACCCTCCTGAAACTCGATGGCCGCGGAAAGAGAGGAGAGTGCTCGGCGCGGATCCTGGCGTCGAATCAGCGAGCCGGAAACGGCATCGGTATCGGCGATGAGCTTCCGACGAATCGCCGGATCAGATACTTTCAAGGCTTCCTTGTGCGCCTCGGCGAGCGCGCTCCGCCACTCCCTGGTGTGACCGAGGTGATATTCCGAGGCAGCGAGGCGCAGGAACATGTCGCAGTCGTCGCGCGGGATGGAACCGCTGAAGGTCGTCCGTTCGGTACCGATGAGCACCCGCGCCAATTCCCATTCACCGTGTCGCAACGCCGAACGAGACAACCCGCCGACGGTGATGCGCATGCGTCTGGAGTCGCCCGACCGAGCGAGCAGCGTCAGCGCGTGCGTGCCGCGACTCAATGCAAGATAGCGTTGTCCCAGGAAGTCATAGGACTGGCTGATGAGTGCCTCGACGGTCCCGGCGAAACCGAACTCGCCGAGACGGTTGAACATCGATAGCGAATCACCCGCGGCAGTAAGCGCTTCGCTCCAACTCCCGTCTGCTGCGTCACAAAGCGCAACGTGATACAGAGCAAACGCGACAAGTGCGTCATGATGCGATCGAGCCGCGCGCTCCGCTGTGATCAAAGCTATCAGACGCCTCCGTGCTTCCGGTGCCCGGTTTTCGTCGATCAGCGCGATGGCGGTGTAGCACTCGCTCATCGCCGCCATTGGATTGTCCACGGAGGCGAAGAGCTGCGTTGCCGCCTCATAAGCTGGAAGTGCTTGTCCGGCATTCTGATCGCGACTGGCGTACCTTCCGCTTCGATAGCGCAGAAACGCCCTCGCATGGACGTGCAACCGATTCGCATCGGGCGCGGCGGCAGCGTAGTCGATGGATCGCAAAACATCGGTCAAGAACTGTTCACCGCTGCGAAGACGTAACGCTTCGGCAATGACGGCGATGCGAGACAACATGGCCGACGCGGCGCCAAGATTTCCGGCTTCGACGAAATCCGCCCAGGCGGAGAGGTAGATACTCTCTGCATAAGTTCGCGCCTGTTGCGGATAGGTGCGGGTAAGCCGGGCCAGTTCTTCGTCGGATAGCTTCTCGAAGTGTGCAGTCGCCTTTTGCCAGGCGGTACTGTCGTCAGTCGTTTTATCGAGCGTCGCTGCATGTGCGCGCGCAAGGGCCGCCCACGACGAGGACGAGTCGCGGAGAAGATAATGCCGCCACGCTGCCGACGCTGCTCGTCGCAGTCCGAGAAGCTCCAACGCGCGGGCGCGGAGAAAAAGCGGCGACGAGGCATCTGTGTCGAGTACTCGGGCATGATCGGCGGCGGCGAGCGCAGCGAGGAGATGCTCGCGTGCACTCAGCGCAGTACCGACCATCACTTCCGCGACAGCGAGATTTGTCCACACCGAAGCATCGCGTCGATTCTGTGGAATCGACTCGAAACGTCTGACCGCGTCTTCAGGCCGGCCGGTGATCAGATTCGCTACACCGAACGCATGCGCCGAACGGATCGCGTCATCGGAATCAATGTTTGCCAGTTTCTCAGCCGCCTCCAACAGAGTCCGTGGAGCGGGCAGAATTCCGACTGTTGCGGACGCGAACCGGTCGCCATCGCACGCCAACGGAACACCCAGTGAGTGGTTCGCATTCGCGAGGAGAATCGCTTGCTTGAAGGCAACGTTCAGCCGCCAATGACGGATCGGCCGGCGCAGCATGAGCGCTGCGCCGGCGGTACAACACGCGATTACGACCATCCACGCCGCCAAACGCGACGGCCGGCGCTTTCCCGACAGGCTCATTCTTTGTCGAAGAGCTTAGCAGGCCAGATTGCGCGACTCACGGCCAGCCGGTGACGGGACAGGAATTGACAGGATCGGCGTCGATCCTCGGGAGCGGCGGGTCGCTACCGACCGTTCCCTCCCTTGCGAGGTTGTAATAGAGGTGGAAGTGATGTTCGACATCGTCACCGGACCCGGTCGTAAAAATATCTGCAAGAGGCTGATTCCCGATTGTGATGAGATTTTGGTCGGAGCCGAGTTGGACCTGTACATCCCGCACATCGCGTTTCTTGAACGTCAGGATCACGTCGTCGGAATCGATCTGTAGCAGCAGGAACACATCTTCGGGGGTCTGCAGACTTGATGTAATCGTACCGCTCCGTCGCTTATAAACAGTGATGAATTCATACAGCGAACCAGAATAGAGAGAGCCTCCTGTGATGTCGAAGAAAGCCGAAAACATGGCGTCATCAGGATATTCCCCAAAGCATTCATCCACCGGCAGAGGGTCGAGACCAGGGTGAACTGTCGTCATTTTCGGTACATGCTCTTCGAAAGAATTCTGAATCTCGACGTCGCTCGTCACGACGTTCTCGATCTTGATGACGTGATGTGAAAGGTCATAACGAGCGTAATCGATTTGTCCGGCTCCGGGGGGATGTTGGTATTTGACGCCTAGTTCGGAACGACTCGTCGGATACATACCGGCAATCGGGAATTCGACATAAGGAATATGCCTCTTGATTTCCGGAACGTCGGGAAGATTGTCGAATGGCAGAATGAGCCGCCTTGCGACATTAGGCAGTTTGTCTTCTGGTGGTTGGGCAAAGCAGGCAGTGCCGGCAATACGGACGGTGAGAGTGCGCATGAGTGTTTTCCTTTCTTTATGTAAGAAACGGGTGCGGACGCCGCGGTACGTTGCCGAGGAGTGTGGCGCGCTGGTCCGAAGCCAAAGGGTTGATTGCTTTCAGCAGCAGCAAGTATGTTCGCTTGAAGTTTTGCCGCAGTGCAGGAATAGCGCGGCTACTAAAAAGCAGATGGGGAGGAAACCCGCTCACAACCGGCAATTGCTGAGCGAATCTGCCCTCTTCGCAGGCGGCGACGACGAGCAGATCGACGGTCGCCACTTCAATGCCTTTATCCCACAGCGAACTGAAGCGATGTATCGTCAGAATGGTCGAGAGTTCGGTGTCGTCAATGAGCGCTTCGAAAAGAGGTTGAGCGTCGATGTCAGCATCCGGTGGACCGACGTCGAAATCCGCCGCCACAGTGTCGGGATCAAACCCACCAGCAAAGCAACATTCGAGGATAATTGTGATTAAGGCATCCGGTGGCGGCTTTACTCTCTTTACTACCGCAGATACCTCGGAATCGGTAAGCGCCGCCGCGATTCGATTGCCGTTTGGGGAATGAAACATCAGCAAGGCCTCGTCCGCCATTCGTCCACCGATTGGAACAACGGTACCGTGGCCACAGAACACAAACACGAGCTGGTCGCCTGTCATCGCACCACTTAAAAGCCAGTTTTCGAGATCATCCAGGATTACCGCCTTTGTCGCCGAGGAGTCCGGCCTCATCCTGATGTCAGTGAAGCCGTACTTCGTTCTCAAAAGATCCGCCCAGTTGTTCGCTTCGGCAACAGCTGCTTTCAGGGGGCGCGTTGGGGGCTCATACTTGTCGATACCGACGACTAGAGCCTTCTTGGTCATGACGTCCTCCTTCCTATTCGAACGAGATCGGGGCGCGTTCAGATCTCGTTCTGGTCGGAAGACGGACGTGCTCAGGGATTTCTCAAGAAATCTTCGTTACCGCGGCAGGAGATAGCGGCGCATGCGAGCTTCGGCGCTCCAAGGAGACGCCGGATCGAGCATCAGATACCGTTCATATGCCTGAGCAGCTTCGGTATTGCGGCCGAGGGATTGCAAAGCGACGGCACGATTGAACTGTGCGGCGGGAAGCAAGGGATCGAGAGCGACAGCGCGCTCCGCGGCTTGCACTGCAGCCCGGACTTGCGCCCGATCTCCTTTCTCCGCGGCCGCGAGATGCGCGGCGGACAGATCGCTCCAGTATCCCGCCTGCTGCGGGGCCAACGCGACTGCCTTCTGGAGCGTCACAACGGCGGCGATGTTTTTCCGCAACACGAGCGCTGCAATTCCCCGAGCATGCCACGCGCTGGCGTTTTCTCCCTCGAGACCGGTCAGATGCTCTGCTCGCAGCCGTAACGCCGTGTCGTCGGAAGCGGCATCGGATCGAGGTGCCCGGTATGGAGAGTACGCAAATCCGTCCAAGCGGCCCTGCATCGAACGACTCGGCGCAGCTGCGGCGGCAACCCGCAGATCGTGGAGCGGATCGCGCGACTTCGCGATGAACCATGACCCCACCAAAAGACACACGAACCCGATGGCAGCTGCGACCGCAGCGCCCCATAACCGCCGGCGGGCCGGCTCCTCGGTCTCTTCCTCACCGCCGGCGTCGTCGTTGTTCGCAAGATACCGGCTCACCTCTCCAATGACGAAGACACAATGCGGACAAGCGGAGGCGTGCCGCTGCACTGCAGCGCGGGTCGGGGCGTCGACTTTTCCTTCGAGATATGCGCCCAGAATCTCCGCCGGCGGGCAGACGCGAGGATCGAGCCCGACCATCATTCTGCCTCGTCCTCTCCTGTATTCTCGCCCTTTTCATGATGAGACGGACCTGCCGGCGGAGTTCCCGAATCGAAGCCGAAATCGAAGCCGACGCCGCCGCTGCCGATGATCTCCTCTACATCATCCGCATCGACACCGCGCCGGCGAAGACGCAATCGAAGATCTCTCAATAGCCGCTGAAGATGCCTGTAGAGGGGTTTCTGGTCGACCGCCAACACTCGAGAGATTTCCGCAATGCTCATACCTGTCTCGAATCGAAGACGAATGAGGAGCCGATCGTCATCGCTGTAGGACCGCATGGCTTCCCGTACGATCATGGCAATCGTCCCGGCCAATTCCAAGTGTGTCTTCTCGAATGATGCTCCGTTCACCGCGGTCGTGTCTGCGACATCGCACGCCGTCTCCAGGTCGACTGTGCGCGGCCTCGACGAACGCCTGGGTAAACGTGCGAAGATCTCATCAATGCTCTTCTCCGTGAGCTGGGGCCACCTGCACCGGAGGATCGGCAGCGCTTCGGCCATCGTCATCCCGTCGCGAACGAGCATCGACTCCACGGCGATCGCCTGTTCGCCCAGACGTTTTGCCTCGGCCGAAGCATGCCACCTGCCCCAAAGGTGCACACGGTAGTCGAGCAACAGCCGTTGCACCACGATTGAAATGTATGCCGCGAAGGTGCATCGCTGTTCGAATTTTCGCAACGTTGCGTAGTCGTTCTCGATCAGCTTCAGCTTGACGAACGAGCCGAAATCCTCCGCGTCCTCACCTGCGAGGAACGCTCTGCGACAGGTAAATGCGATCACACGTTCGATCACGTCCAACTGAGCGAGGAAGAACGCTTCCCCGTCACAAGACGTGTTTCCGCTGTCACGAAGTCCGCTTTCGTCCGGCACCAATTGAGGAGTGACGTTGAGAAGGCGACCCCTACCTCACCCGGCAATCCAGCCGAGCGAAGAGAGGGCAACAAAGTCAACCTGCGTTAACGTAGTCCCATGCGTGCCCTGATCGTCGAAGACGACGAGCGCCTGCGGCAGATCGTGCGGCGGACGCTGACGCGGTTGAATCTCGCCTGCGATGAGGCGGATTCGATCGAGGCCGCGGACGAGTTGCTGTCGCTGCATCCTTACGATGTGCTCGTGCTCGATCGTCGATTGCCGGACGGTGACGGCGTGCAGCTTTGCCGTGACGCGCGTGCGCGGGGATTCGCGAACGGCATCGTGATGCTGACGGCACTCGATGATCCGCGCTCGACGATTGAAGGGCTCGGCGACGGCGCGGACGATTACGTCGGCAAGCCGTTCGACGTCGACGTGCTCGCGGCGCGCGTGATGGCGCTGTTGCGGCGCAACGAGCGGCGCCCGCAGCAGCTCCTCGTCGCCGGCACGCTGCAGCTCGATCCGTTCAAGCGGACTGCGACGAAGAGCGGCGTGCCGATCGCGCTCACCGCGCGCGAGTTTCGTCTGCTGGAGACGCTGCTGCGCGCGCCCGATGCGGTCGTGTCGCGCGAGGACTTGATGGAGCAGGCTTGGGGCGAGCGCGAGGAGCCGATGAGCAATACGATCGACGTATTGATGGCGCGCCTGCGACGCAAGATCGACCCGGAGGTGATCGAGACCGTGCGAGGGCTCGGCTATCGCATGCGGAGCAAGGCGTGATTCGCTTTCGCAAAGCGGGCGCGCGCATCGCCGCGACGGGTGCGGTCGTGACGTTCGTCGTGCTCGCGCTTTCCGCGGTCGCCGCGCGCACGATCTTGCGCACGATTCTCATCGGCGATCTCGACGACGAGGTGGAAACGCTGTCTGTCGCCATCGGCTCGGATCTCGAGCTGCGCGGCGTCGCGGAGCTGTCGCACGAAGCGCTGCGCGCGGGGATGGAGTCGAACACGTTCGTCTATCGACTCGAGCATCACGCGGCCGTGCTGTTCAACGATCGCGGCATCATCGGGGCCACGGGCGATCTCGCGCGGCACGCGCGCCTCCCCGACCTCCGCGCGTTCGCGCGTCACGACGAGCGGCCGTTCACCGCGCGCGAGCCGTTCACGGGGCAGCGCCGCATCTGCCGCTTCCGCGTCGCGCATCTCGCGCAGAATGCGACCGGCACCACGCTGGTCATTTTCCGCTCGATCGAAACGATGTCGCACACGCTCGACGTCGTCGACGGCGTGCTGGCGATTCTCGTGATCGCAGGCTTTCTCGCGTCGGCGCTCGTGCTCACGATCGCGATGCGCCGCGCGCTGCATCCGGTCGAGGAGATCACGTCATTCACGGAGCGCATCACCGCGCGCGATCTCTCGCAACACGTCACCGTTCCCGCGGCCGGCGACGAGTTTCAGCGCCTCGCGGCGGTGATCAATGCGCTGCTGGAGCGGCTGCAGCTTTCATTCGAAGCGCAGCGGCGGCTCGTTTCCGACGTTGCGCACGAGCTGAAGACGCCGGCGGCAGTCATCGCCGCAGAAGCGCAGGAGCTCGCGCGCGGCCATCTTGCGGCCGACGAGGCGCGCGAAGCGCAGGAGACGATCGCCCGCGCCGCATCGGGACTGGCGCGGGAAGTCGATGACCTGCTCGAGCTTGCGCGCGGTGACGCCGCGGCCGTCCGGCATCACGAGGAATTCGACGTCGACGACGCCGTCGATGACGCCGTGACTTCCGCCTCCGCACTGGCTCGCGAGCGCGGCATCGCCATCGATCGCGAGGAGCGCAGCGGCTGCCGCATGATCGGCGAGCGCGCGGGCATCACCCGCGCGATCGCCAATCTCGTCGTCAACGCGGTCCGCTATTCGCCGGGCGGAAGCCGGGTCCGCGTGGCCAGCCGAAACCTGGAGAAGGCTTGCGAGATCAGCGTGGCCGATCGCGGACCCGGCATCCCCGCGGCGGAGCGCGCGCGGATCTTCGAGCGATTCGTCCGGCTGGCGGACGCCCGGCGCAGGCATCCCGAAGGCTCCGGCCTCGGACTGGCGATCGTCGATCAGGTCGTGCGCGCTCATGCGGGAACGGTCGAGGTCCTGGATGCGGAGGAAGGCGGAGCGCTGTTCCGCGTCCGCCTTCCGGCCGCGGTTACTTCTTCTTCGCCGCCGCGATCATGACCGACGTCGCGACGTTCTTGCCGTCGTGGACCATGTACTTCACGGTGACGGTCTCGCCGTCCTTCAGCGTGCCGCCGGTGACCTTCGTGGCATCGTTCCACTGCACCATGGTGGACTTCTTCCCTGCGTTCACGTCGAACGTCTTGGCGCCTTCGTCGAGCTTGGCAACGGTGCCGTGAACGCTCTTGCCATGCGACTTCGCAGCCGCCGGGGCTTTGGTCGTGGCCGCGAATACGGACGAGACGATGAGGAGAACCGCGAGCGAGAGAATGATGATTCTTGAAGACTTCATGTTGTCTTCCTCCTTAATGGTCGCGCATTCTGGAGAAGCGCGGATGAACGAAACATGAACGGGCCGGGCGCGTGCCTGTGGAGCGGCGGCCGCTCTCGGCCGCCGGATTTCTCGCGAGGGGTCGGCGGCCGAAGCGGCCGCCGCTCCACAGATACATTCATTACCTCGCACGTAATCGATTCCGATTCATGCGTCGCGTACAGTGCCGCGCGTGAGCGAACGCGCGCTGGCGAATCTCTGCTTCGCCGCGATGGGCATCATCTGGGGAACGACGTTTCTCGCGATCCGCGTCGCGATCGAGACGATTCCGACGCTCTATCTCACCGGTCTCCGTTTCACGATCGCCGGTACGATCCTCCTCGGGATCGCGCTCGCGCGCGGAAATCCGCTGCCGCGCCGCGCGTCGCAGTGGGGACACGAGGCGCTCACCGGCATTCTGCTCTTCACGTTCGCGACGGCATCCGTCGCATTCGCGGAACATCACATCACCAGCGGACTCGCGGCGCTGCTCGCGGCGATGCTGCCGCTGTGGATGGCGCTGCTCGAGCGCTTTCTCATTCGCAGTGAGCCTTTGACGTCGATGCGCATCGCGGGACTGGTCGCCGGCTTCTGCGGCGTCATCGCCGTCGTCGCGCCGGCGATCGCCAAGCCGTCGACCGGCACGGGCCTCCTCATCGGCACGCTGGCGATGCAGTTCTACACGATCGCCTGGAACCTCGGCACGCTCCGCGCGAAGTACCAGCCGTCCGGCGTCGCACCGGCGATTGCACCGGCAATGCAGATGCTCACCGGAGGCGTGATCACGCTGATCGCCGCGGTCATCACGGAACCGTTGCCGCACATCACCGCGCGGAGCGCGATCGCACTCGCCTACCTCACACTCTTCGGCTCCATCATCGCGTTCAGCGCGTACACCTATGCACTGCGCGTCATCCCGCCCGGCCGGCTCACTCTGTTTGCTTACATCCAGCCGGCCGTCGCCGCGATCGCCGGCGCGCTCGTGCTGCACGAGCGCATCACGATCCCGATGGTCACCGGCATGCTGTTCATCCTCGGCGGCGTCACGCTTGCGCGCGTGGCGCGCGCTCGGAAGCAATCGTGAGAAGAAATCCGTCCGGATCGCGCACGCGGAACATCCGCGCGCCCCACGGCATGTCGGCGGGCTCGGTCGAGAGAGTGCCGCCGGCGTCGACGATCCCCTTCGCGATGTCGTCGATCTTCTGATCCGTCGTGATCATCATCGAGAATCCCTCGCCTTTCGCGCGATCCCAGCCCTTTGCGCCGTTGTCCTGGTTGATGAGCAACCGCGCATTGCCGGCTTGCAGCGAGACGGCGACCAGCTTTCCTTCGCGCTCATGCTTCTCGTTGACCGTGAAGCCGATGACGTCGTGATACCAGTGAAGGCTCTGTTCGAGATCCTTGACGGTGAGAGATACGGAAAGCGCATTGCCTTGCAGCGTCATGACGGCATCTTAATCGCGTTACAGGTGCCCAAGCAGCGCCGGCTCCATCACGATCTCCTCTCCACCGCGCTGCGCAACTCGGCGAACAACTCCACGAGCTCCGTCGGCCGGTAGTTCGCATTGAGGCCGCTCGGATTCGGCAGCACCCAGATTTTCGTCGCATCGATTGTTTCGCCCTGCAATCCGAGCTTCGCACGCGGACGATCGAACGCAGTGCGATATGCGCCAATGCCGACGATCGCGAGATAGCGCGGACGAAACTTCATCACCTTGCGCGTGAGCATGCGCGCGCCTTCCACGAGCTCGTCGCGCGTCAGCTCGTCCGCGGCAGTCGTCGCACGCGCCACGATGTTGGTGATGCCGTATCCGAGTGCGATCAGCTGGCGCTGCTCGGACGGCGCGAACAATCGAGGCGTGAATCCCGCGCGATGCAGCACCGGCCAGAAGCGATTTCCCGGACGACCGAAATGATGTCCGACCGCAGCCGTATACAAGCCGGGATTGATGCCCCAGAAGAGGACGTCGAGATCGGGCGCGATCACGTCCCGAATCGTTTTTCCCGCGGCGGCCGCGAGATCTTCGCGCGTCGGCTTCTTCAGAAGTTCAGCGCCAGCCCGCCGATGTACTTCTTCGACGTTCCCTCGGGGGTGAGCGTGTCGATGAGGTACGGCGAGTTGTCGGCGCGCGCGAGCTCGAGGCCAAGGAGCAGCTTGATGTCGATCGGGAGGTAGAGCGACTGCGCCATGCGCACGTTGATGCGCTCGGTGTGGTAGCTCTCCACGCCGTTTTCGCGCGGCTGCTCGATCTCGCGATACGAGACCGCGAGCGTGGTGCGCGTCGGATTGAACGTCGACTGCAGATCGCCGACGACGTACGTCTTTTCGCGATTGCGCTGTGTCGGATCGTTCCGCGTCGCCGTGCCCGCGGTCGTGGAGACATCGACCGCGAAACGGTTGCCGAATTCGTGGCGATAGGCGACGCGCAGATCGCGGCGGATGTCGCCGGTCTCGACGTAGAGGCCGTCCCAGAACTGATCGTACGCATCCGAGAAGACGACGCGCAGCGGCGCATCGATGGCCGTGATCGTCGCAATCGCGGTCAGGCGGTTGCCATCGTCCTTGCCGGACACGATGCCGAACGTGTACGTATATTTCGGCAGCACGCGCGCATCCTCGGACAAGAACACGAGAGACGGCAGATTGAGCGCCGCCGGATCGCGGTCGAGCACTTTCAGCATCGCCGAGCCGATGATCGACGTCTTCTCGGTCAGCTTCCACTCCGCGCCGGTGCGCGGTGCGAATTCCTGTCCGTCGACACCGATGCGGCTCGACAGCCCGTAGTGCACCAACAGCGCGGGCACGAGCGTGTACGTTCCGTTCGCGGTGATGTCGGCGGTGCGCAGGATCTGCGCGGCGCTCGGGACCGTTTCCTGGGTGACGCGCACCGCGACGCCGAGGTCGCTCTTGCGCGTCTGCATCAACGGAATGTCGCCGGAGACTTCGATCAGATTCGATCCGACCGGAGTGTCGCGGAAGAGATTTTCCTGCTCGAAGTAGCGGACCTGCACGCGCGAGTCGCCGTGCCGCCACTCGAAGTTGTGCGCGCTGATGTCCGCTTCGCGCGCGCCGTCGGGACCGTCGTTGTATCTCCACGAGCTGCGCGTCGACGCGACGCGATAGGCGTTCCTCGGGGACGAGCGCACTTCGACCGACATGTCGCTCGACTCGGCGATCGGCGTTCCGAATCGCACTTCGTCGTTCGGATCTTCGAAGCGCTGCATGTTGCCGCGGATGCCGACCTGCAGCGTCTCGTTGAGACGTCCCTGCACGCCGACCGAGGTCTGCGCGAACGCGGGGTTCGCGGTTTGATTGCTCACGCCGGTGAGCGAGAACAACTCGCCGCGGATGCGCGGGATCTCGTAGGACGACGTCTGCACCGGCTGCATGACCTGGTCGATCTCGCGCAGCACGTCGGCCGGCAGCGAGCCGCGCAGCTCCCAGATTTCCTGGTTCGCGTTTTTCTTTCCCTTGTCCGCTTCGAGCTTCAGCGCAACGCGGTGCTTCGGGCTGGTCGGAATGATCGTCGCGATCGCCGGGATGAAGCCCTGCTTGACAGCGATGATCTTGTAGATGCCGGCGCGCAGCGCCGGCATCGAGAAGCTGCCGTCGGATGCGGAGTACGTTTGTGTGGAGACGAAGTCCTGAAGGTTGAGGGCGATGATGAGGGCGTTGCCGACCGGATGCGCGGCGTTGGTGACGGTGCCGAGGACTTGCAGGACCGCAGGCAGTGGTGCCGCGGGCTGGGCAGGCGCGGCGATGGTAACGGATATGAGACCCGCAAGGGCGGCTGCTAGGGCAGTAGCTCGAAACCGACGCATAAGCCTCCTCCGCTGGATTCCATGCAACTCGGGCCTACAAAAAACGCACCCCGCCCTCCTCCCGCTGGATTTGCTGTCCGGAATCGTACACCTGTTCGGGTACGGACGGTTCAGCCGTAACTGAACGGTGTCAGGCTATTGCACGGGAGGCTCAGACGCGAACGCGATGGACGCGCAACAAATTCGTCTTCGCGCGCTGATAAATCGGCGAGCCCATCAGGATGACGAGGCGATCGCCGGGACGCACGATGTCTTTCGCGAGCAGGAACTCGTCGACGCGATCGACGATCTGTTCGTGATAGTCGCCCGTCTGCAAAAGCACGAACGACTGCACGCCCCACAGCAGGTTCATCCGTCGCGCGACCCAGCTCGACGGCGTGAGCGCGATGATCGGAACCTTCGGACGGAACTTCGACATGAGGCGCGCGGCGAAGCCGGTTTGCGTGAAGACGACGATGTATTTCGCGTCGAGCTGTTCGGCCGCGTAGTTTGCCGCGCCGGCGAGCGCGTCGGTGAATTCGTCGGCCTCGGAGATTTTGCGGAAGGGCTCGCGTTCCCAGTCGTACGTTCCGCGCAGTCGATTCGCCTCGGCGGCGAAGACGATGCGCGCCATCATCTGCACGGCTTCGATCGGATGCTTGCCTGACGCCGTTTCTGCCGACAGCATCACCGCATCCGATCCGTCGAAGATCGCGTTCGCGACGTCGGACGCTTCCGCGCGCGTCGGCCGCGAGCTCACCGTCATCGACTCGAGCATCTGCGTCGCGGTGATGGCAAACCTCCCCCACCGGCTCGCGCGCACGAGCACTTGCTTCTGGATGATCGGCACGGCTTCGGGCGGCAGCTCCACGCCGAGGTCGCCGCGCGCGACCATCACGCCGTCGCTGACCTCGAGGATGTCGTCGAGGTTGTCGATCGCCTGTGGCTTCTCCAGCTTCGCGATCACGTGCATCTCGTCGCCGCCGTGCGCGTGCAGGAGCGCGCGCAGATCGAGGATGTCGCTGCGGCGGCGAATGAACGATGCGGCGATGTAGTCGAGTCCCTGCTCGACCGCGAACTTCACGTCGACTTTGTCTTTGTCGGTGATCGCGGGGATCGACAGCTCCGAGTCGGGAAAGTTCATCCCCTTTTTCGATGAGATCGGTCCGCCATGCAGCACCCGGGTCGTGACGTGTGTCGAATCGACGGCGGTGACGATCAGCTCGACGAGACCGTCGTTGATGAGGATGCGCTGGCCGATGCGCACTTCCTGGGGCAGCGGCGTGAACGACGTCGAGACCTCGCGCTGATTGCCGAGGATCGGCTCGGTGCCGATGACGAACGCCTGTCCGTTTTCGAGGTTGATCACGCCGTCGACGTCGTCGATGCGCAATTTCGGTCCCTGAATGTCGCCGACGATCGGAATGTAGCGGCCGAGCTCCGTCGCGACTTCGCGGATCGTGCGCACCAGCCGCGCGTGCTCTTCATGCTTGCCGTGCGAGAAGTTGAGGCGAAAGGCATCGACGCCGGTCGTGAGCAGGCGCTCGATCATTTCCTCGCTGCTGCTCGCCGGCCCGAGGGTCGCGAGAATCTTGGTGCGGCGCATCGGCGCGGAAGTCTATGCGATGGTCATCGGTGTGGGGCAGGCTTTCCAGCCTGCCACCCGGGCGCAGGCTGAAAAGCCTGCGCCACACCGGTTGCTCGAACGTTTTCGCAGGGTGAGTGGCTCGATCATTCACGGCTTCGCATTTCGCGAAACAGTTCCTCTGCAGAGATGCGCTCACCGCGTTGTCCCTGAGCGATCGATTCCAGCAGTACGGCTTCCAGCTCCGCGTCGACTTCGAATGTTTCCTCCGAGTCTCGAGCCAGAACCGTGACTTCGGTTCCTTCCGGTAGCTCCGCTTCCAACTCGACTCGGCCATCGACGACTCTGCCGGATGTGATTTGCATATCGCCATTCTACCTACGCGACAATCACTCGAATGCCTTCGCGCAGTCCGTCCCCGGGGGCAGCGTCCCCTTGAACACGGTTGGTTCCGGCTTCGCGGGATTGATGCCGGTGTAGGTCGTGACGACTTTGGTGAAGTCGACCCACGTCGCGAATTCGGCGAGTTGGGTGTGCGCGTCTTTCGCACTCGGAGGGGCATCGCCGGACAGCGAGTACAGCCGCAGGCGATCGATGACGAAGGTCAAGCCGTCGCAGAACATTGGAACGCCGCGGTCGGGGATGGCGAGGAATGCGTCGATCGCTTCTTTGTGCTGGCCGAGGCGCGCGAGGTGTTCGCCGCGGATCGCGGCGCCGTCGGGAATCCACGGCATCCAATCCATCAGGTGCTTCGACCAGTTGTGCAGTCGATCGAGCTCGCCGCTGCGCAGCAGCGAGTACGCGGCAGCGATCGCAGCGATCGGGTCGTCGAGCTTCTGCTCGAGCATGCGCTCGGCGCTGACGGCTTCTTCGCGCGCGGCGCGATTTTGCTGATAGCCGAGGAGCAGCGTGGCGTCGGCGTTTTCGAGGTGGATGTCGATCCAGAAGCGATCGGCTTCGCGGCGCATCGTGAGGATACATCCGTGATGTCGCGACACCGGCAGCGCGATGTTGACCGGCGCGCGCGACGGCTGCACGCACTGCACCCAGCGCGTTTCCGCGGCGGGCGCGATCACGTACTCGACGATGTCATTCGACTTTTGCGTCGACGCGATCGGCAGCGCGATTTCTTTGAGCGTCTTGCGCAGCGGATTGCCGGCGAAGCAGCGCAGCACACCTGCCGGCTGCGGTGCGATCCAGACGTCGTTCGGCATCGGCGACGACAACGCGAATTCGTTCGGATCGGGCTTGCGAATGTAGGAGCGGCGGCGAACGCGTTTCGCCACGACTGGATTCGGCGCGCGCTGCTGCGCGACGTACGCCGGCACTTCCGCGGCTTCGACCGGCGGCGTCTGCTCGTCCTCGCCGCGCAAGTCGACCGAACAATTCGGAACATCAGCGCGCGCTTCGAAGACGCGTACGATCTCCTGTCCGGCCGGCAATCGGGCGGTCACGACGTACGTGCCGGGATCGAGCGACGCGCCTTCCGACGACATCATCGTCTTCACGAGCTTCAGCTCCGGCGTGTGGATCAGCACCGGCACGCTCGCGTTCTCGAAGCGCTTGCTGCCGAACGGACCGCGGAACGTGAGCCAGGTCATCCGCCCACCTTCACCTTCATCTGGAATCGCGGGAGCCGCGGCTTCACGATCGTCCCGCCTTTGAACGGCTTCAGCGTCGCGTCGGCCGGCTGCACGTCGTACGTGTAGAAGCCGCCTTTCACATTGAAGCCGAGCGGATTCGGCGTGACCTTGTCGATTTGATACGCGGGCGGCGCGCCCGGTGCCGTCACGCTGAAGCTGCACAGCTTCGCCGCGGTGTCGGGATCGATGCGCACTTCGCAGTCGACCGGCGGCGACTCGTCAAAGTACGCGATGACGATGTCGCTGCCGACGGTGATCGGCAGGCATTGCTGCTCGCCGGAGTGTTGCAGGTTCACAGCGTCCACCGCCGACTGAATCGATGCCTTGAGCGACGCCGTTGTGACGCGCCATCGCGCATCGTCATCCTCGGACGGCACGGCAGCGACGCGATCGAGGCAGTCCGTCAGCGCAGCGCTGAACAGTGTCTGCCCGCCGCGTACAGCGAACGCGCTCGATCCGGGAATCGCGGCATAGAAGATGAGCTGCGAGCGATCGTCGCGGCTGTTCTTGTCGATGTTCCAGAGGTCGCCGGTGTTCATCCAGTCGCGCTTCTGGAATTCCTTGTCCGGCATGCGGCAGGCGTCGAGGAAGTAGAGCTGCCGGTTGGCGATTTTTTTTGCGAGGTCGCTCGGCGGCGCCATGCCCGCGATGATCTGCGCGACTTCTGCCGTATTAACGAGCGATCCGCCGGCGTCGGGATCGCCAAAGTCGTCGAGCAGCAGCACCGAGTCGTTCTGCCGCCGCTGCACGCCGTGACCCGCGAAATACAGAACGGTCATCGCGTCCGCATCGTTCGCGAACGAGCGCCACTCCTTCAGATTCGTGACGAAGTTCTTGCGCGAGCAACGCTCCGCCTTCGCGAGCTCCGCTTCTTTCGCGAGCTCGTCGGCCGACGGCGACAACAACAGATGCACCGTCGCGAGCGGCAGCGGCAGTCGCTTCGCTGCATCGGCGGCGAGCAGCCACTTGTAGAAGAGATACGCGCTCATCGCGGTCGACGTGAGCTGTTTGAGGTCGAACATCGGATCGGCGGGCTGCGCAGCAGGATCGCCGTCTTTCAGATGGCGATAGAAACTGACGCCGCCGATCAGCGCGTGAATGCCGGGCGCGCCGCCGAGGTCATTGCGTCGATCGAGGATCAACGTCATGGGCGACCTTCCATGGAGCGCGTTCTTCGAGCGACGGAATGCGCAGCCCCGCTTCCGCCGCCGACGGATCGTGAACGATGAACTCCATCAGCGCGCGCTGCAGCCGGCGGATGTTCTCCGCCGGCCGCAGTTTTTCGAATTCGTCGAGCGCTGCCTCCGCCCCGCCCACGCGCGCCGCGCGCATCAGCTTCTCCGTCAGATCGGACGAAGAGTCGCGATACTCCGAGAAGAGAGAAGCTTCCTCCTCCTCGGGAGTCTCGCGCAGCGCGTCCTCGACGCGTTTCTGCAGGTCGGACATCGAGCGCCATTATGTCCACTGAATCTTGATGTCGCGCGCGGCCATGTTCTTCTGCGCCAGAATCGTCTTCGCGATCGCGGCCGGCCAGTGGCGATCGAAGGGATAGCCCATCGGCCGCTTGTCCGGATACGGAACGTTCTTCTTGCCGCAGAAGCTCATCGAGCCGCACTTTCCTTCGACTTCGACTTTGTCGATGCTCCAGTCGGTCGCAACAACCAGCAAACGGAAGTCTTTCCCCGCGCGTGTACCGCGCGGAAGCAACAGCGTGTACGGCCATCCGCAGTCGCAGTAGTTCGGATCGGCGCCCGGCTCACGCGGCGGAACCGGATCGCCGGGACGCGTCGCCGGCTTCTTCGCGACGACCGACAGCTTGCTCGAGCGCGCGACGACGTTGCGTCCCGCCTTCAGTTTCTGCTGGAACTTGTCGAGCTCGATCCACTGTCTGCGCTGGTCCGCCCACTCGACGGGAACGAGGAAGATGCGCAGCGTGACGGTGAGCTCGGCGTTCGTGTCGTTGTTGACGCGGATGAAATAGAAGTAGTCCTCGTGATCGAGGTACTGCACGGTCGAGCCTCCGATCGTGCGCTGCTTCATCGTCGTCTTGAGCGTCTTCGTCGCGATCGCGCTATCAGCGGCGACCGTGTCCCACTTCGCGCCGCCGAAGCTCGTGTCGGCGAACTGCTGCGGATCGCCCGTCACCTTGCTGGCCTGCACGACCGCGATGTCGGGACTCGCGCCGTCACCCGCCGTTCCGCTGACCGCGTCGCGGATCGTGACCTTCGGCGCGTCGGCGAAATTCTGCGGGTCCTGTTTCTCCTGCCACTGGTAATTGATCTCGTCGATCTGCCGGTGCCAGCGATAGAAGATCGGATCGCGGATCGCCACGCGAGGATCGCGCATCACGCCGCCGAACTGGTCCTGGCTGTTGGGGTCGGGGATGAACGCGATGAGCACGTGTCCCATGTTGTGCGCGTTGCCGTAGCGACTGTCGTTCACGGATCCGATGTTCGCCTCGATCGAGTCGCCGAGGAGATCGGCGTTCGCCGCGACGGTCGTGCCGTTCGGCTTTTTCAGCGTCGCGTTTTTCTTTCCCGAGTCGCCGAAGAGATTCGACAGCCACGTCGGCAGTTCGGGAACGGGCGCACCCGAGTCGGCGAAGTCCGCGTTCGGCTCGCGATTGTCGTAGCCGCGCAAGAGCGGCTTGTATCCCTCGGGGATCGGATCGTTGAAGTTGTCGAGTCGCGCCGTCGGCGCGGAGAGCCCGGCGCACAAACGCTCGCAGTCGTAGCGCGCGAGCATCTGCTCGTGCATGTACATGAACAACTCGCCCTGCCGGTCCTTCAGCGTGCGCTGGCTCGGGTTCGCCGGATTCGGAACGCCCGCCCACGGATAGACGACGTGCCATCGCTCGTGATGCGCGTTCGTCTGCGCGTCCTCGCGATACCAGTCGAGCGCGGCCTCACTGCCGCTCGCGCCGAGGGCTTCGAGCGCGGCCGGAGCGGCGGGCGTCGGGGAGGAAGGTTTCACTGATTCAGGAATGCGCTCTTCGAGCGACGGGATCGGCAGCTTCTGTCCCTCGGGGTGATGCGTGATGAAGATCATCAGCGCCCACTGCGCGAGCTCGGTGCTCGTCGTGTCGGCGAGCATTTCCGCGTGCTGCAGCACGGCGTCGAGGCCATCCTTGTTCGCGATCTCCATCAGGTTCGCCGCTTCTTGCACCGCAAGCTCCTGGTGCGCGGGAACGAAGAGCGAGAACGGCGCGTTCGGCGCGAAATCTTTTTGCGGACCGAGCGCTTCGAGCGCCTTCGGCGCGATCGCCGCGGCGGTGTCGATCGCGCGGAGATCGGGTGCGCGTTTGAGGAGACTCACTGCGCGTTCATTGGTGTCCGGACCTTCAGGCATGACTGCTCCTTTCGCAACGTCGATGGCGGATGACTCGCATCGCGGTGATGACGAGCATCAACGCGACGCCGATCCAGGTGAGCAACGGAATGGACGCGAGGCGTCCGACGGCGATGATCGCGCCCGCGCCGATTGCAAGCGCGCGCGGCTTCAGGGTGAACGCGACGACGATGACGAACGCGATCGCAAGCGCGTCGAGCAGCGGAGCGGAAGGCAGCGCGATCCCCGCTGCCGCGAGCAGCGGCAGAAGACAGAGCGGACACTTCGGGATCGCCAGCACGGCGAGCGGTCCCGCGAGCGCCGCTCCACGCGTGACGACCGTGGAGGCCTTCATGCTCAGTTGTATTTAGGAGTGACCGGGGACGGAAAATCCCTACCGGAAAGTGGAGGACAGACAATCCTGTCTGTCCTTTTGACGATCATTCGCGGAGAGGCGGGACAGGCAGGATTGCCTGTCCTCCACTAGTGCTTCGTCAACATTGAAACACTGTGTCATTCCGAGCCGCGAAGACGGCGAGGAATCCCCCGCGAAACGACGCTGCTCGCTCCCGCAAGCGGGGGATCCTTCGCTGTCTTCGCAGCTCAGGATGACACTCAGTTTTTCAATGTTGAAGCGGCACTAGCTTGCCGCGAGCGCGGGCTGCAGCGAGCGACCGAGGACCTGCGCGATCGCGTCGACTTCGCGAATCAGCTGCGCGAACGCCTCCGGCAACAGTGCCTGCGGTCCGTCGGACAGCGCTTCTTCCGGCTTGTGATGGACTTCGATGATGAGTCCATCCGCGCCGCAGGCGATCGCCGCGCGCGACATCGGCAGGACTTTGTTGCGCTTGCCGGTCCCGTGACTCGGGTCGACGAGGATCGGCAGATGGCTGGTGCGTTTGATCGCCGGGACGATCGAGAGGTCGAGCGTGTTGCGCGTGTGATCGGCAAACGTGCGCACGCCGCGCTCGCACAACATCACCTCATAGTTGCCCTCGGCCATGATGTACTCGGCCGACAGCAGGAGCTCTTCGAGCGTCGCGGCCATGCCGCGCTTCAGCAGCACCGGCTTGCGCGCGCGTCCCGCGCTCTTGAGCAGCGAGAAGTTCTGCATGTTGCGTGCGCCGATCTGAATGCAGTCCGCATACTTTTCGACGAGTTGGAGCGACTCGTGATCGATCGCCTCCGTGACGACCGGCAGATCGAACTCCTCACGCACGCGCGCAAGAATCTCCAGCGCTTCTTCGCCGAGTCCCTGAAACGAATACGGCGACGTGCGCGGCTTGTACGCGCCGCCGCGCATCAACTGTCCGCCCGCTTCCTTGATGCGCTCGGCCACGATGCGCGTCTGATCGAGCGACTCCACCGCGCACGGACCGCCGATCACCACGATGCCGTTTCCGCCGACGTCGACGCCGCCGACCGTCACGATCGTGTCGTCCGGCTTCGCCTCGCGACTCACCAGCTTGTAGGCGTGCGAGACCGGGATGACTTCTTTGACGCCGGGAAAGTTCTCGATGATCGTCGGATCGGCTTTGCCGCCGTGTCCGGTGACGCCGATGGCCGTGCGGAACGCGCCCGGGATCGGGTGCGCGCGAAAGCCCATTCGCTCGATGTGGCGAACGACTGCTTCGATCTGCTCCGGCCGCGCCGCGGCCTCCATCACGACCAGCATCTGGGAACTCCTGGAACTATCTGATGCCCGCACGGCGTTTGCGCGGGTCGGTTAGTATAACCAAAGGCGAAGCTCAGCTTCGCCGTGCTCATAGACGAGCGGCGGTACACCGCTGCTTGTCTATAACCAGTGATTCGACTGCTGATTCCGGAGACCTCAGCCATGAAGAAAGCACTCGCCCTGTTCGCGTTCGTGACGCTCTTCGCCGCAAACGCATTCGCCACGTACGTCGTCGTGATGAAAGACGGCACGCACTACAACGCGAAACAGAAGTGGACGATCGTCAACGGCAAGGCGCTGATCCTCCTGGAGAACGGACAGTCGCTGCAGGTCGATCCGAATTTCATCGACGTGCCGAAGTCCGAGCAGTTGACGAAACTCGGCATCACCAGCGGCGGCATCGTCGACCTCAACACGAACCTTCCCCCGACCACGAGCACCGCACCGCGGCAGCCCTCCCTCGGCGGAATCAAACTCCGCACGCCGCAACAGCAGAAAGCCGCGCAGCAACAGCAGGCTTCCACCCCCTCGCCCACCGCGAGCAGCTCCGGCGGCGTCTCGGCCGCCGTCATCGACAAATTCGAGCGCGCCTACGACAACATGAGCATCTTCGAGCGCAAGATCACCTCGACCGGCGCGCACAGCATCCGCGCGGAGTTGACCGTCGACACCGAAGACCGCGTCTTCAACGCCATCTCCGCAACGGCGCTGCTCATGGTCCGCATCGAAGACGCACGCATCGACAGCGTCGAGCTGTTCATGAAGACCGGCGTGGGCGGCTCCGCGGGACGCTTCCAGATGTCGCGCGGCGACGCCGAGGCGCTCGTGAACCGCACGATCTCGCAGTCGGATTACTTTGTGCGGAACGTGATTTATTGATCTTCAGTTTATCCCGCGCGCAGACGCGGGATCTCCGGGTACACCGCGCAAAACATTCCGACAAGCGAGAACGCAGCACCGCGCTCGCTCGATTCGCGTCGATCGTGCTGCTCATCGCGGTGGATCCGGAGATCCCGCGTCTGCGCGCGGGATAAACTGACAGGCGAGCATCCGAGCACCGAACACGGTGCTCGCTCGATCCGCGTCGATCGTGCTGCTCATCGCGGTACAACCGGAGATCCCGCGTCTGCGCGCGGGATAAACTGAACCACCTCCGCCCCCACCCCCTGCCCGAACACCATCACGTAGCGGAAGCTGTGCGCCTCGGTGGTCGTGACGGTGCGCTCGCCGGGCGCGAAGACGAGCGGGCGGAGGTTGTACTCGATCAGGCCCAGCTCGTCGGGGATGTTGGCGAAGCGGAGGCGCAGGACGCGGCTGACGCCGTGGTCGCTGTTGCGCGTGACGCGGACGCGGCCGCTGGTGAAGCCGAAGTCGAAGACGGTTGCGCGCGCGCGGTCGGTGATGGCGACGGCGACGCCTTCCCGCGTGCGAATCGTGGGGACGAGCGCGAGTCTCGGGAATGACTGGCGCGGCTCGATCAGCTTCGACGGCAGCGGCTCGAGGGTTCGCGGCACGAGCGTGAGGTAGTTCCACCGTCCGATCGGTGGCGCGCCGATGATCATCGGCGACTGTGCGTGTAACTCCGGCACGTCGCGCAGGAGCAAGTCCGGACTCCACCGCCTGTAGATGGACCAGTCGCGATCGCTCACGACCCAGTTTTGAATTTCGGGCGCGATGTCGATCGAGACCAGCAGTCCGCCGACGCCCTGCGGCGCGCGCACGGCGACGACGACGCGATTGCGTCCCGTCTGCACGAGACTGGAGATGTCGTAGAGATCGAGGTCAGGCTGATCGCCCACCCGCCGCCCCGCGATCTCGCGTCCGTTGACGAACAACTGATATTCGGGATCCGCGGCGATCTTGAGGCGGGTGTAGTAGCGCTTCGCCGGCAACGTGAAGTCGCGCGCGGCGAAGAACGCGACCGGCTCGCCGGAACTGAGCGGGTGCTCCGCGAAGATCCACTGCGCCACACCGGTCGTCGCGAGAAATTTCTGCGAGTAGACGTGATTGAGCTTCGCGAACGCGGCGGTGAAGACGACGATGAACGCGAGTACGATCGTCAGCCGCCGCATCAAATCGCGGTCGGATGCGCTGATCCGCACCCTCCTCATCGGGCAACTCGGCACGTTGGTCGATTGCCCGCGCCCTTCTCCCCGCAAGCCGAGGAGAGCGGGCATCCTGCCCGCCTCCCGGGCGCGGGCGGGACGCCCGCTCTCCTCGGCGCGTGGAGAAGGTGCCCGAAGGGTGTCGCGTTAGAATTCGAGACCGACATGCGGGCGGTGATTGTAATTCCGGCGCGTTACGCGTCGACGCGTTTCCCCGGCAAACCGCTCGCGCTCATCGCCGGCGTCTCGCTCATCCAGCGCGTGTACGACCGCGCGGCGCAGTCGCAGCGCGCGGACGCGGTGTACGTCGCCACCGACGACGATCGCATCTTCGAGCACGTCGCCGCGTTCGGCGGAAAGGTCGTGAAGCCGGACGGCGACTTCGCGAGCGGAACCGATCGTTGCGCGGCGGCGCTGCCGCTCATCGAGTCGATCGAGAAGCAGCCGTTCGACATCATCCTCAGCGTGCAGGGCGATGAGCCGCTGATCGACATGACCTCGGTCGACGCTCTGATCGATCGCCTTTCGAATTCGATCTCCGGAATGGGAACGCTGGCCTGTCCCTTCGAAACCGATGACGAATTCCAGGCGCGCGACGTCGTGAAAGTCATCGTCGACTCGGTCGGCAACGCGATTTACTTCTCGCGCGCGCCGATCGCAACGAAAGAAACCGCGCTGCACCACATCGGCGTTTACGCCTATCGCCGTTCCGTGCTCGAGCGCTTCGTTGCTCTCCCGCCCTCCTCGCTGGAACGCGCCGAATCGTTAGAACAGTTGCGGGCAGTGCAACACGGCTTTAAAATTGCCGTGCTACAAACAACCAAGCCGCACCTGGGCGTCGATCGCCCCGAGGATGTGGCGCGCGTCGAGGAAGAACTTGCGAGACTGCATGCGTGATTGCGAGGGACGGGCGTGAGCCGATGGCTCACACTGAATGAAACACACTCGACGTACCTAAACTCTCTCCCCCTGAAAAACAACCCCAAGGCAGAAGGCAGAAGGCAGAAGGCAGAGCTGAGAACGGCTCGTTTGGCACGAGCGTTTCTTACTTCTGCCTTCTGCCTTCTGCCTTCTGCCTTCATCGATTGAACGGAGGCGCGAAACTATGAGCACCAAATACATCTTCATCACCGGCGGCGTCGTATCCGGCCTCGGCAAGGGCATCGCGGCGGCATCGATCGGTGCGCTGCTCGAGGCGCGCGGCTTCCGCATCACCATCCAGAAGTTCGATCCCTACATCAACGTCGATCCCGGAACGATGTCGCCGTTCCAGCATGGCGAGGTGTTCGTCACCGATGACGGCGCCGAGACGGATCTCGACCTCGGCCATTACGAACGCTTTACCTCGATGCGCGCGTCGCGCAAGAACAACTACACGACCGGACGCATCTATCTCAAGGTGATCGAGAAGGAGCGCCGCGGCGATTACCTCGGCAAGACCGTGCAGGTGATTCCGCACATCACCGACGAGATCAAGAAGTGCATCCGCGACGTCTCCGAAGGCGTCGACGTCGTGATCGTCGAGATCGGCGGAACGGTCGGCGACATCGAGTCGCTCCCCTTCCTCGAAGCCATCCGCCAGTTCCGCCTCGAAGCGGGACGCGGCAACGCGCTCAACGTCCACGTCACGCTCATCCCCTACATCAAAGCGAGCGACGAGCTGAAGACCAAGCCGACGCAGCACTCTGTCCAGACGCTGCGCCAGATCGGCATTCAGCCCGACATCCTCCTCTGCCGCTCCGAGCGCACGATCCCCGACGAGATGAAGAAGAAGATCGGCCTCTTCTGCAACGTCGAAGAGGAATCCGTCATCCCCGCGTACGACGTCGACTACATCTACCAGGTGCCGCTCGCGTTCTCGCGCGAAGGCCTCGCGGAGATCCTCCTGGACAAACTCCATCTCCCGCACGAGGAGATCGGCTCGCTGACGAAGTGGGAAGAGATCGTGCGCAAGATGCGCCATCCGGAAGACGAGGTGCGCATCGGCTTCGTTGGTAAATATGTTGACTTCGGCGACTCCTACAAGTCGCTGAACGAGGCGCTCACGCACGGCGGCATCGCCAACGGCGTGAAGGTACGCATCGTCTACATCGACTCGGAGTCGCTCGAGGAAGAGGGCTATCACGGCGATCTCGGCAACGTCGACGGAATCCTGGTCGGTCCCGGCTTCGGCTCGCGCGGAGTCGAAGGAAAACTGCGCGCCATCCGCTTCGCGCGCGAGAAGCGCATCCCCTTCTTCGGCATCTGCCTCGGCATGCAGTGCGCGACGATCGAGTTCGCGCGCAACGTCTGCGGCATGGTCGGCGCGAACTCGACCGAGTTCGACGACGAAGCGCCGTACAAAGTCATCTTCAAGCTGCGCGATCTCATCGGCGTCGACGCCCTCGGCGGCACGATGCGCCTCGGCAAATACCCGTGCGACATGAAAGACGGATCGCTCGTGCGCGACGCGTACGGCGTCGACTCGATCGAAGAACGCCACCGCCACCGCTACGAAGTAAACCCCGAATACGTGAAGCGCCTCGAAGAGCGCGGCTTCCACGTCACCGGCATCTCCCCCGACGGAAAATTTGTCGAGATCATCGAGCTCCAGGGACACCCCTGGTTCGTCGGCTGCCAGTTCCACCCCGAATACCGCTCGCGTCCGACCGCGCCGCACCCGCTGTTCCGCGCGTTCATCGCGGCAGCGCGCGGGTACAAGAATGCGAACAAGACGACGATGGTGCAGGCGCAGCCAACGAACGAAGTCGAGGTGTAAGAAGTCGCCGTCATGCCGGAGCGCCTCACCGGAATCATCGAGCGCATCCGGCATTACAGCGCCGTGACGGGGTTTTGCGTCGCGGAGTTGCGCGACGGACACGGCGCGCTCGTCACGCTGGTCGCTGTGTCTCCACCTCTCGAGCCAGGCGATGAAGTCGAGGCAGAAGGCGCGCGCGTCGTCGATCCTCGCTACGGCCTGCAATTCAAAGCCGACCGCGTCGCGCCGCTGCTGCCGGTGACCGCGGAGGCGATGACGCGGTATCTCGCATCGCGACGCGTGCCGGGAATCGGGCCGGCGCTCGCGAAACGTCTCACGGCGAAGTTCGGGAAACAGCTCGTCGCCGTGCTCGACGACGCTCCCGAGAAACTGCTCGAGGTTCCCGGCATCGGACGCGCGAAGGTGGAGACGATCAGAAAGGGATGGAGCGAGAAGCGCGATGTGTGGCGGCTCGCGGCGCTGCTGGCGGAGCATGGCATCGGGACGGGACGCGCGGTGCGGATCCAACGAGTATTCGGCCCCGCCGCACTGACGATCGTCCGCCAGAACCCATACCAGCTCGCACAGGAGATCAGCGGCATCGGCTTTCGCATCGCCGACGGAATCGCCGGCTCGGTCGGCATCGCGCGCGATTCTCCGTATCGCATCCACGCCGGATTGCTGCACGTGCTTCGCGACGCGCGAAACTCCGGTCACTGCGGACTGCCGCGCGAAGAGCTGTTGTCGAAAACGGCAACGCTCCTCGAGTGCGAGACAGCGCTCGCGTCGGGCCTGCTCGACGAGCTGCTCCGCGAACGTGTCCTGATCGCGGATTCCGGCATCGTCTTCACACGCCGCCTGTACGAAGCCGAGACTCGCATTGCCAGGCGGCTCAAAGAGCTCGCTTTCGCCGATGCGCTCTTCGACGAGAGCGAGCTCGACGCGCTCATCGACGACGTCGAATCCGACTTCGTACTGCCGGACGAGAAGCGCGGCGCGGTCCGGCTCTCCCTGACGAATCCCGTCTGCGTCATCACCGGCGGACCGGGCGTCGGCAAAACCACGGTCGTAAACGCGATCCTGCAGATCGCGGCGAAGCGGGAGCTGGACGTCGCGCTCGCTGCACCGACCGGACGCGCCGCGAAGAGGCTCTCCCAGCAGACCGGTCATTCCGCGAAGACGCTGCACCGGCTGCTCGAGTGGAGTCCCGGCCACGAGGGATTCGCGCGCGGCAAGGACCGGCCGCTCGGCTGTGACCTGATCGTGGTCGACGAGGCATCGATGTGCGACGTGCCTCTGTTCGAAGCGCTGCTCGACGCGATAGAGCCGGGAACGTCATTGCTCATCGTCGGCGACGCCGACCAACTGCCGTCGATCGGACCGGGGCAGGTATTGCACGACATCATTGCGTCGGGTGCGATGCCGGTCGCGTCCCTGAAGACGGTCTACCGCCAGGGCAGCGGCAGCAGCATCATCGCCAACGCGCATCGCATCAACGCGGGAAACGATCCCGATTTATCGAATGAGGAAGGAAGTGATTTCTTTTTCTTCGGCGCCCGGAGCGCGGAAGAGGCGCGCGACCGCGTCGTGGACATCGTGGCGAACCGGCTTCCGAATCGCTTTGGCCTTCATCCGCTGCGCGACGTGCAGGTGCTGGCACCGATGCGTAAGGGCCCGGCCGGCGTCGATGAGTTGAATGCCGTCCTTCAGCGGACGCTCAATCCCGCGCGAGCCGTGCCCGGGCGGACGTTCGCGAGCGGCGACAAGCTCATGCAAACCGTCAACAACTACGACAAAGAAGTGTTCAACGGCGACGTTGGAATCGTGCGCGAGGTCAGCGCGGACGGCGACACCGTGATCATGGAATTCGACCGCGTGCTCGTCGAGTATTACGGCACCGACATCGATCAGCTCCAGCTCGCGTACGCGACGACCATCCACAAGGCACAGGGCAGCGAGTTTCCGGCGGTCGTGATCCCGCTGCTGACGTCGCACGCGATGATGCTCCAGCGCAGCCTGCTCTACACCGCCGTCACGCGCGCGTCGCGGTACGTCGTTCTCGTGGGCCAAAAAGAAGCGGTCCACCGCGCGGTGAAGAACGCAAAGGAACTACAGCGGTGGACGCGGCTGAAGGATTGCCTGACTGCCGGCGGAGACGTCCAATGATCCTTCGTACGCCCCACGCATCGGAAAACTAGAGTGGAGGACAGTTGCCGGCGTCCCGATGGAAGCGCTGGCGTTGCGCATCAGCGCAGCAAAGTGCCGCCGGAAGATGCCCGGAGAGGCGACGGGCGTGTGATGCGGGTCGCCTCGGCTCGTTTCCGGAGCATCTCCGGGAACCGCGGATCGCCGCGTAGCGCTTCCAGACCAACATCGATTGCGAGCCAGGAATACCACCATTCCCCTTCGCGGATTCCCTTCTCGATCAACGCAAACGCCTGATCGAAATCGCCGAGCTGGGCGCGCAGGCGCATGCGGAAGTACGTTAGAACGTAACGCGTGCCGGCCAGTTCGTCGGCGCGATCGGCGATTGCGCGCGCCTCGGCGATGCGGCCGGCACGCGCCAGAATGGCGCCTCGCCACAACTCGAAATTCGGATTCACGTCCGCCCGGATGCGATCGATCAAACTCATCGCTTCGTCGATGCGTCCCGCATGCATGGACGCCAAGGCAACGTACGCCCAGACATTGTCCGATTCAGGAAATTGGGCCTTCGCATTGTGGAGCAATTCGAGTGCGCGCTCCGATTGCCCCATGATGATGAGGTACGCGGCGTAGGCCGTCATGACTCGCGGCGAGAGCGGATCGAGCTGGCGCGCCTGCCGGTGCGCGGCCTCGGCCTCGACGAATCGCTTCGCATGCGTCAGGCGGGTCGACTGCTCGATGTACGCCGGTGCAAAACTCGGATTCAACTGCAGAACGCGCGCGACGCGCCGCTCGTACTCCTCATCGTCGCCCGTCAGCGCCGCGGCCACGGCGAGATTCCAGTGCGCTTCCGGAAGCGACTCGTCGAGCGACAACGCCTTTTCCGCGAGCGCAACGAGCGGCTGGATGCAGTCGCGTGTCGGAGCGAGTCCGAGCCGGGCCTCGCGTCCGTACAGGTGCGCGAGCGCGGCATAAGGCAGCGCGTATTCGGGGTCGATCTCGATGGCGCGATGAAAATACTCGATCCCTTTCGCCAGCCCGGCCGCCGTTTCTTTCGTCGCTTCGCGATGTCCGCGCAGATACTCGGCGTGCGCTTCAGGGTCGGGCGCGCGGCTCGCCGGCGGAACGACCTTGAGCCGTACTTCCTCGCAGAGATCGCGCGCAATCGCTTCTTCGAGCGCGATGAGATCGGTCAGATCGTGCCGGTACTTCTTTCCCCATAACGCAGTGCCGTCGGAAGCCTTGACCAGTTCCGCGTCCAACAACACCACTCCATTGATGGCGCGCACGCTGCCCACCAGCACGGCCTCGACGTTGAGCACTCGCGCCGCGTCCTGGGGATCAGCGGTGTTGCGAAAGCGCGACGCCGAGGAGCTTGCGATCACGCGCAGGCCCTCGATCCGGCCGAAGTCGCGCACGATGTCTTCCGGAATCCCGTCGCTGAGAAATTGCATCTCCTCGCTGCCGCTCTTGTTGTGGAACGGCAGCACGGCAATCGACGTGATCAAAGGCCTCCTGATTCCGCTCGAGCGAATGGGCGGAGTGCTGGCGCTTCGCAACGCCGCCGCGACTTCGCGCATCGACGCATAGCGATCGTCGCGATTCTTCGCGATGCAGCGGCGGACGATCACGTCGATCTCCGGCTCCGGCAACCGTGGCGGATCGTGATGAAGGATGCGGTGCAGCGTATCGATCGCCGTTACGCCGTCGAACGGATTCTCCTTGGCGATGACCTCGTACAGGATGCAGCCGAGGGCGAAAATGTCGACGCGGCCGTCGAGGTCGCGCAGCCCGCGCGCCTGTTCGGGCGCCATGTAGCCCGGCGTGCCGATACACAGCCCTTCCTCGGTGAGATTCGCAGCGCTGCGCTCGTCGCCGCGGAAACCGGCCGCGCGTTTCGCCAGCCCGAAGTCGACGACTTTCGCCCGCTTGTCCTCCGACACCACGATGTTCTCCGGCTTGAGATCGCGGTGCACGATTCCTGCGTCGTGCGCTTTCGCCAGACCGTCTGCAATGTCCGCGAGATATCGAAGCAACACCTCGCGCGAGTCGTGATTCAAGTGATGCCGCAGCGTCTCGCCCTGGATCAGCTCCATCGCAATGTACTGCAGGCAGCGATCGCCGACCGCCTCGGAGCCGATGTCGTAGATCGTGACGACGTGCGGATGATTCAGCCGCGACGCCGTCCGCGCCTCGCGTTTGAACCGTGCCAGCGATTCCGCGTCCTCGGAGATGTCGTCCGGAAGAATCTTGATCGCGACGTCGCGTCCGAGGCGCGTGTCGCGCGCCCGATAGACCTCGGCCATCCCGCCGCTGCCGAGCAAAGCGGTGACCTCGTACGGCCCCAGCCGTGTACCGCGTGACAATGTCATGAGAAGGACCCGCGCACATTGTACGCGGAGGCACCAAAATAGATGTAAGGAGAAATGCGACTTTTCGTAACATCCGCGCCACCGCGCGCGTCCTCGCCATGGTCGTGTCGACCGCGGTGCTGTTCGTCATCCTGCAAACCGGCGTCGTGCTGACGCGCGGGAGCATTCATCGGCGACAATCGAATTTGCCGGCACCGTCACCGCGAACGATCGGATAGAGCTGGCGCAGACGCCGTCCTGCGAAATGCGTCCTCGCGTAATTGGAGCATCGCGGCGAACCGCGAATCGGAGCGCAGACAATCCATCCCGGGATCGGAGGGCAGGAAAATGTAGAAGCAGTCTTCGTCGCGAAGCCCTTGTTCGATCAGCGCGAATGCAGCGTCGCGGTCGCCGAGCTCGCCGCGCAGTTGCGCGCGCCAGTACGTCAGCACGAACCGCGTCTTCGCCAGCTCATCCATGCGGTCGGCGATTTCCTGCGCCTCCGCGATGCGGCCCACGCGCGCCAGGACGATCGCCTTCCAGATCAAAATATGCGGACTCGTCTCCGCGGGCGCGCGCTCGATGGTCGCGATGGCCTCCTGCGGCCGGCCGATCTGCGAGTACACGAGTCCGAGATAGGCATACGTGTGCTCGTAGTCGGGAAACTGTTCGGCGGCATTGTGCAGAACGGTGAGGCATTCGTTCCACTGCCGCATCACGCCGAGTCGCCCGCCGTACGCCGTCATCACGCGCGGCGACAGCGGATCGAGCTCGCGCGCCTTCTGATACGCGGCTTCACCTTCGGCGTATCGCTGCGCGGATACCAGTGCGAGCGACCTCTCGGCGTACGCCTGCGCGAAATTCGGATTCAGATCCAGCACGCGCGCGATGCGGCGCTCGAATTCCGGCATGTCTCCCGCCAGCAATGCCGCGACGGCAAGGTCGAAATGCGCCTCCGGCAGAAACTCGTCGAGCGACGACGCCTTGTTCCCGAGCGCCGCCTGCTGCCGCCGGCAATCGCGCGTCGGTGCGATTCCGAGCAGCGCCATGCGTCCATAAATCTGGCCTAACGCGGCATACGGCAGCGCGTACTCGGGATCGAGCTCGATCGCCCGGTGATACTGCTCGATTCCCTTCTTGAGCGCCGGCGGCGTCTCCTTCGCGATCTCGCGTTTTCCGCGCAGGTAAACATCGTGCGCTTCCGGCAGCGGCGCGCGGTTGCGCTGCGGCGCGAGCTCGAGCCGTACCTCGTTGCAGAGATCGCGGGAGATCTCCTGCTGCAGCTCGATCACATCCGTCAGCTCGCGCGTGTACTTCTTTCCCCAAAGCGCGCTGCCGTCCGCGGCTTTGACGAGCTCCGCGTCGATCACCACCTTGTCCCCGATCATGCGCAGTCCGCCGACCAGCACCGCCTCGACTTGCAGCTCGCGCGCGGCCTGCCGCGGATCCGTCGTCTCGCGGAAGCGCGACACCGACGAGTTGGCGATGACGCGCAAGCCGGCGACGCGCCCGAGGTCGCGCACGATGTCTTCGGGAATTCCGTCGCTGAGAAAACGCATCTCCTCGCTCCCGCTGCGGTTGTGAAACGGCAGCACCGCGATCGAGGCGATCGCCGGCCTCCGCGCGCTGTGAATCCGCGGGAGCGAGTCCGTAGAGGACGGCGGCGCGGTCATCGCCTTCCGCAGCTCGGCGGCGACTTCGCGCATCGAGCTGTAGCGATGCGCGGCGTCCTTGGCGAGACAACGGCGCACGATCGGATCGAGAACCGGATCGGGCAAGGGCGATGGCTCGTGATGGAGAACGCGATGCATCGTATCGACCGGCGTGTCGCCGTCGAACGGGTTCTCTTTCACGATCGCCTCATACAGCATGCAGCCGAGGGCGAAGATGTCGGCGCGGCCATCGATGTCGCGTTGCCCGCGAACCTGCTCCGGCGCCATGTAGCCGAGCGTGCCGACGCAGAAGCCCTCGGCGGTGAGACGCTCGGCGCTTCGCTCGCTCGCGAAGCCCATCACATGTTTAGCGAGTCCGAAGTCGACGACTTTCGCGAAGTCATCGTCCGAGACCATGACATTTTCCGGCTTGAGATCGCGATGTACCACGCCGGCGTCATGCGCCTTGGCAAGACCGTCGGCGACGCCGGCGATGTAGCGCAGCAGGACTTCGCGCGACGCGTGCGCGAAATGGTGGCGCAGCGTCTCGCCGCGAATCAGTTCCATCGCGATGTAATGCAGCCGCTGAGCGCCGACATCGACTTCGCCGATGTCGTAGATGGTGACGAGATGCGGATGATTCAGCGCCGAAGCCGTCTGCGCTTCGCGCGTGAATCGCGAGAGAGACTCCTCGTCGGAGGACAACTCCTCCGGCAGGATCTTGATCGCGACTTCGCGGCCGAGGCGCACATCCCGTGCGCGATAAACCTCGGCCATTCCGCCGCTGCCGAGCAAGGCCGTGACCTCGTACGGCCCGAGCCGCGTTCCGTATTTGAGCGTCATGGGAAGGCCGGCGTTCATTGTAAGTGAACGCGCGAATGCTCAGCGGAGTTGACCGGCCGGCGCGACGAGGTCCGTTTCGTCAGACCAGTGCGAGCGCCGGCGGCCGGTACTTCTCCAGCAGCGCGTCGAAGCGCGGATCGGAGCGAAGGCGTTCGAGCGTCCGATCATGGCGGGCGAAGTTGCAGTACCACTCGCCGCTGCGCATTCCTTCCTCGAGCAACGCGAACGCGGCGTCGTCGTCGCCTAACTCGAGATGGAGGATGGCGCGGTGGTAGGTCAGCAGAAATTGCGTTCGAGCGATCTCGTCGACCTCATCGGCGATCGCTCGCGCTTCAGCAACCCGGCCCGCGCGGGCAAGGATGATTCCCTTCCAAACGAAAATATTCGGATTCGTCTCCAGCGCCGTGTGGTCGATCAATTCGATTGCTTCGCGGTGCCGTCCGAGAAATGAGTAGGAAAATGCGAGGTAGGCGCGAACATGCCCGGTCTCGGGAAACTGTTCCGCCGCGGTGCGCAGGATCGCGACGCAGCGGTCCCATTGTCCGATGAGGAACAGGCGGCCGGCGTACGCGGACATCACGCGCGAGGACAGCGGATCGAGCTCGCGCGCCTTTCTGTGCGCCGCTTCGGCTTCTTCGAATCGCATGGCGCCGACGAGCGCCACCGAACGGTCGACATACGCCTGCGCATGATTCGGATTGAGCTCCAACGTGCGGTCGAGCTCACGCGTGCACTGCGCCATGTCGCCCATCAGGAGCGCGGCGACGGCCAGATTGTGATGCGCTTCGGGCAATTGCTCGTCCAATGCGAGTGCTTTACGGGCCAGAGCGATCTGCTGCATCACGGAGTCGCGCGTCGGCGCGATGCCCAGCATCGCCTGTCGTCCGTACACCAGCGCGACCGCCGCATAAGGCAGCGCATACTCGGGATCGAGCTCCATCGCCTGATAGAAATACGCGACGCCTTTCTTGAGCGCCGGCGCCGTCTCTTTGGCGACCTCGCGCTTCCCGCGCAGATACGCTTCGTACGCCTCGGGGCGCGGATCACGCTCCGTCGGCGGGGAGAGCTCGAGTCGCAATTCGTCGCAGACGTCGCGCGCGATCGCTTCTTCGAGCGCGACGAGATCCGTCATCTGCCGCGTGTACTTCTTCCCCCACAACGCCGTGCCGTCCGACGCTTTTACGAGCTCCGCGTCCAGCACCGCCGTGCCGCCGATCGTTCGCACGCTGCCGACGAGCACGGCCTCGACGTGCAGCTCCTTCGCCGCCTGACGCGGATCGGTCGTGTCGCGGAAACGCGACGCCGACGAGCTGGCGATGACGCGCAGCGTCGGAATTCGCCCGAGGCTGCGCACGACGTCTTCCGGGATCCCGTCGCTGAGAAATTGCATCTCCTCGCTGCCGCTCCGGTTGTGGAACGGCAGCACGGCGATCGATGCAATCGGTGACTTTCTGAGTCCACCCGTGCGAATGGCCGGAGCGGCGATCGCGTTTCGCAGGTCCGTCGCGACTTCACGCATCGACGTGTAACGACCGGCGCGATCCTTGGCGATGCAGCGCCGCACGATCGCCTCGATCGCGACGTCCGCCAGCGGCGGCGGATCGTGATGGAGAATACGATGCAGCGTATCGATCGCCGTCTCGCCCTCGAATGGATTCTCCTTCGCGATCGCCTCGTACAGGATGCAGCCGAGGGCGAAGATGTCGACGCGGCCGTCGAGATCGCGCAGACCGAGTGCCTGTTCGGGCGCCATGTAGCCGGGCGTCCCGACGCAGAGTCCTTCTTCGGTGAGATTCACGGCGATGCGCTCGTCGCTGCGAAAACCGGCCGCGTGTTTCGCCAGGCCGAAGTCGACGACCTTGGCGTGATTGTCGTCCGACACCATGACGTTCTCCGGCTTGAGATCGCGATGAACGATCCCCGCGTCGTGCGCCTTTGCCAACGCGTCCGCGACGTCGGCGATGTAGCGCAGCAACACCTCGCGCGGCTCGTGCTGCAAGTGATACCGCAGCGTCTCGCCGCGGATCAGCTCCATCGCGATGTAATGCAGACGGCGATCGCCGATCTGTTCGGCGCCGATGTCGTAAATCGTGACGAGATGCGGATGGTTCAGCCGCGAGGCCGTCCGCGCCTCGCGCTGAAAGCGCGCCAGCGATTCCGGATCCGCGGAGATGTCGTCCGGCAGAATCTTGATCGCGACGTCGCGCCCGAGGCGCGTGTCGCGCGCGCGATACACGTCGGCCATGCCCCCGCTGCCGAGCAAAGCAGTGACTTCGTATGGCCCAAGCCGTGTCCCACGAGACAATGTCATGGGAAAAGCCCCATCCGTATTCTAAGCGTAGGGACAAACATGTACTTGAGGAGAAACATCCGCGCAGCCGCGCGCGTCTTCGCGATGACAGTCTCGACTGCCACGCTGTTCGTGGTTCTGCAAATCGGTGTCCTGCTGACGCGCGGAAGCATCCGCTGGCGGACGCGCGTGATCCGCTGGTGGTCGCGCGCGATGGCGCGCTGCCTCGGCATGCGCACCACGATCCGCGGCACGCCGCCGTCCGGCGCGTTCGTGCTCGTCTCGAATCACATCAGCTACCTCGACGTCGTGGTGATCTTGCAGTCCCTCGACGTTGTCTTCGTGGCGATGTCGGAGCTCGACCGCGTGCCGGTCATGCGCGCGATCGTCGGCAGCGGCGGCACGATCTTCATCGATCGCAAATCGCGCCGCGACCCGCTCCGCGTGGGCGACGAGATGGAGAACGTGCTGCGCGCGGGCCGCGGCGTCGCCCTCTTCCCCGAGTCGACGAGCAGCGACGGACATGACGTGCTGCCGTTCAAATCCGCGCTCCTCGAAGGCGCGGCGCGCAGCGGACGGCCGGTGCATTTCGCGGTGATCCGTTACGAGCAGGAAGGTGTCGCGTGGTGGGGCGACATTGACGTGAAATCGCAGCTCCTCGGATTGCTGCGGATGCCGCGCATCGACGCATCGATCGAGTTCGGCGGCACGGTCACGGCGAGCGATCGGAAAGAGCTGGCGCTGAAACTGTGGACGGAAGTTCGGTCGCGGGTGATCGGATAACATGCCCCTCGCATGGCGAAGCCAGTAGAACAATGGACCACCCGCACCATCGAGATCACCCCCGACATCCGTTTCGGCGGCGACAACCCTCCCCTTTTCATCGCCGGCCCGTGCGTGATCGAGTCGCGCGAGCATGTCCTGATGATGGCGCGCACGCTCGCGAAGATGCGCGATGAATTGAAGATCCAGCTCGTGTTCAAGTCGTCGTTCGACAAAGCGAATCGGACGTCGATCGAATCATTTCGAGGGCCGGGACTTGAGAAAGGGTTGGAGCTGCTGCGCGCGGTGAAGGAAGAGACGGGACTGCCGCTGCTCTCCGACATTCACGAGCCGTGGCAGGCCGCGCCCGCGGCGGAAGTGCTCGACGTGTTGCAGATTCCGGCGTTCCTCTGCCGGCAGACGGATCTCGTCGCGGCGGCCGCGCGCACGGGAAAAGCGGTCGGCGTGAAGAAGGGACAGTTCCTGTCGCCCGAGGAGGCGAAGAACATCCTCGACAAGGGGAAGGAAGTCGGAAACGAGAAGGTGTTCATCACCGAGCGCGGAAGCTCGTTCGGATATCAGAACCTCGTCGTCGACATGCGCGCGTTTCCGATCGTGCGCGAGTTCGGCGCGCCGGTCGTCTACGACATCACGCATTCCATGCAGAAGCCGGGCGGCGAAGGAAAGCAGACCGGCGGCACCCCGCAGTTCGCGCGTCCGCTCGCGCGCGCCGCTGCAGCCGCAGGCGCGGACGGTTTCTTCATGGAAGTGCACGACAACCCGCCCGCCGCCCTTTCCGATCGCACGACGCAACTGCGTCCCGACGCCGCGCGCGCGATCATCGAGGACATCCTTCGATTGCGAGCGGCGCTGCCACCGATCTAGTAGCCTACGGAGGAGAGCGGGCGTCCCGCCCGCCCCCGGGAGGCGGGCGGGACGCCCGCTCTCCTCGGTATCGAGTAGTGATCTAGCCGTGGAACGAAATCAGGCCAGCCGCACGGCTGAACGCGTAGCCGAGCGTCGAGCGGTCCATCAACTGCTCGACCATCCAGTTGTTTTTCGTGATCCGCTGGCGTTCGACGTGCTGCAGCCGGATGTCGCTGCTCGCATCCGCGCTGCGCCGCATGCATACGATCGCTCTCCCATTGCAACGCCGCTGCGGGCGTTCCTGGCCGTCAGGAGCCGGTTCGCGGAAGACACGCTGCGAACGGCGATCGACCACGGCGTCTCGCAGTACGTCCTCATCGGAGCGGGCTTTGACACGTTTGCGTATCGGAATCCGTATCCCGACACTCGCGTGATCGAGATCGATCACCCCGCGACGCAGGCGGAAAAGAAACGACGGCTGGCGGCGGCGGGCATCGCGCTGCCGAACCATGTCTCCCTGATCCCTGCCGATTTATCCGTTCGCTCGCTTGGTGAAGCACTCGCCTCGAGCGCCTTCGAGCCGCAGAAGGCCGCGGTATTCGCCTGGCTCGGCGTGATTCCGTATCTGGAACTTCCGGCAATCGAGACGACCTTGCGATACATCGCCGCGCTCCCAACCGGAACAGAGATCGTCTTCGACTACGGCATCCCTCGCAGTTCGCTGAACTTCATCGGCCGATTGGTCTTCGACCGCATGGCCAGCCGCGTCGCCGCCATCGGCGAGCCGTGGAAGACGTTCTTCACTCCTCGAGATCTGCATCGCTTGTTGAGCAACATCGGATTCAGTGCCGTGGAGGATCTGGGCGCGAATGAGATCAACGCCAGGTATTTCGCGGGCCGTTCGGATCGTCTGCGGGTTGGAGAGGCGGGACGAATTGCGAGAGCCGTTGTGTAGAACGGTGACGCTGGCGTGAATCCAGCGCCGATTCCCGCGAACGATTCGGCGGCCGAGGGCGGCCGCCGCTCCACTGGTTCCCGCTCCCGCGCCCGGCGGGCGGGCGCGTGATAACCGCCCCTCCACTTTGATCCTGATTGCTGCAATAATGTCTCTCCTTCCGTGAGGCCCCTTTCAGCCTCACCAACGAAAAGGAGGATCTATGCCCAAGGTAAAGGACCTCGGCGTCACCGTCGTCCCCAAAGAATTTGGGCCGATGGAGATCGGTCCGGGGGGCGGGTGTTACATGACCCATTGGTGTACGGACTGCACCACCGTGCCGTACAGCATCTGCGGCACGACTCCCGGCGCACAGTTCGGCGCGGCGCGCGCGGCCGGTCCCGGCTGCACCGACTGCACGACCCAGCAGTTCAGCATTTGCGGAACGTCACCGCAGCCGTGCACGGATTGCACGACGCAGCAGTTCAGTCTTTGCGGGACGTCCCCGGGACCGTGCACGGACTGCACGACGCAACAGTTCAGCATCTGCGGGACATCGCCGTGCGCGGGCGGCTCGATTCAATGCGCGGCCGGCACGCAATGCGCGGGCGGCACCTTCTGCACGGACTGCACGACGCAGCAGTTCAGCATCTGCGGCACCTCGCCGCAGTTCTGCAGCGACTGCACGCATCGCGCATTCAGCCTCTGCGGCGTCTCGCCGATCGGACCGCAGTGCAAGGTCCTGACGATCGATCCGTGGACGCCGCACTGCGGCGGCACGGTGCAGACTCCGTGCGGCGGATCGTTTGGTGATCCGTGGAAGCGCGGCGGCGGACTGACGCAGGAAGGGATCAATCAGATCCGCACGGCGCTCACCGCGCAGCTCGCGGCGCTCGAAGAGGCGGAGAAGAAACTCGGGCCGCAGTCGGTCGAGGAGATCGAAGCCCGCGAGAAAGAAATCAACGCGGAGCTCGACCGTCTCAAGACAGCGAGGGCGAATCTCAAGAAGAAATGATGCAAACCTGGACATCCTCCCGCTTCAGGTCGAGCCGCGCGCTCGACCTGAAGCGCTTCGATGAGCTGGCGCCCGAGCAGCAGAACGCATTTCGCGAGCTGCAGAAAGACGATGACTTCTACGGGCTGCTCGTGCCGCGCGTGGGCGGATCGGCGAGCCTGAAGTCCGTCGGACGCCAAACCGCGCAGCTCTTCGCATCGCTCGATGAGCCGTCGCGACTCGACGCATCGCTGATGAGCGACGCGCCGTATCGCGAGGACATCATCGATCTCATCCTCGACGGCATTCTCGAGATCGAGATCGGCGGCGCGTTCTGCAGCGGCGCGGACGCGTTTCGCATCGTCGCGTCGGAACTGCCGGACGCGATCGATCGCGGCCGCATCGGCAGACTCTCGCGCGAAGCGCTGCAGCACGCCGAAGACTTGTCGACGCGCGACGCGGCGGCGATCACCAACGCGCTCTATCTCTACCACCGCATGCCGCGCACGCGTGTATGGGAGTCGCGCTTTCCCGATCGCGACGCGGTGCTGCGCAGCATCGGCGCAAGCGAGGGACCGACCGCATCGCTGCTCGAGCGCAATTGGATCCGCACGCCGGCGAGTCCCGAAAGCGTTTGGATCTCATGGCAGGCGCTCGTTCGCCGTCCCGCAAACGACAGCGTCACGTGGAAGCTATACGTGAGTCCGCATCCCGGACAGATTGCCGACGCGTTTCACGCGCTCGTTCGCGTGCTCGCCGACATCCCCGGATCGCAGATGAAAATCGGACACGACGCGGCGGGACTGCTGCGTCCCGACAAACTCATCGCCTACTTCGGAACGCAGGATGATCTCGACGTCGCTGGGCGTGCGCTGATGAGCGAGCTGCGCGGATGTCCCGCGCATGGCGTGCCGTTCACGGCGGAGTGGTGCGCGCCTCCGGCGCGCCCTGGAACCGAGGCGTGCCAGAGGCCCGCACCACTCGAAACCGACGGATTGCTTTCGTGGGGCGTCGACCCGCCCGACTCCGAGCGCGCGTTGAGCTGGCTCGAACGCGAAAGCTGGCGTCTCTGGCTCGCGCGCACGCTCGGCGCCGCGCTCGTGTTTGCGAAAGGCGCGACGCGTCCGGTCGTCGAGCCATGGAGATTTGCAATCGAGCGCGTGCGGCGGCACGGCGTCGACGTCGACACCTGGACGCCTGACGAAACGCTGTGGAGATCGGTCGCATGAACGTCGCCGATCCGCTCGTCCTGCGCAGCGACGTCATCCTCGTCCCGGTCACCGACCTCGCGCCGGAAGTGCGCGCGAAGTTCGAATACGACGAAGGCGACTACACCGTCTCGCGGATGCACGGGCGCGTGCCGTCGCAGATCGTCGACGGCGAGACGGCGTCGCTGCTGAAACTTTTCCGGCAGCCGACGACGATCGTCGACGCGGTGATCAGGAACAGCCAGGAGCTGTCGAAGGATCCGGCGCAGTGGCTCGACGAGCTGCTGCCGCACCTCGACGGATTCCTGCGCAGTCACGTCCTGGTTCCCGCCGATGCGAAAGAAGAGAGCGAGCTGCGTCCGCTCATCGAGAACGGCGCGGCCGCGGCGGGATGGACGATCGTCCGCTGCGTGCACCTGATGGAAGAGAGCGAGATTTATCGCGTGCGGCGCGACGGAGCCGAAGGCGCGATGAAGATCGCACGCATTCCTTTGTCCTTTGCGAACGAGGAAGAAGTGCTGCGCTGGCTCGACGGCAGCGTCGCGCCGCGGATCGTCGACAGCGGCAAGCACGAAGAGCGCGCGTACCTCGTGACGGAGTGGTGCGAAGGAAGCGACTCCGGCGTCGCGTCGTCGTTCGGACGCCACGACCGCGCGTCGATGCTCGCGCTCATCACGGCGATCGCCAACGCGTACGCGGAGTTGCACGAGCGCGGCGTCGTGCACGGCGACGTCCATCCGCGCAACATCATGGTCGCCGCCGATCGCAGCGTGCGGCTCATCGACTTCGGCCTCTCGCAGATCGAGGGACACTCGACGCATCGCGTCAGCCGCGGCGGAATGTACGCGTTTTACGAGCCCGAATACCTCGCCGGCGTGCGCGACGGACATCACCGCCCCGCGTCGTTCAAAGGCGAGCAGTACGCGGCGGCGGCGCTGATGTATCAGCTGATCACCGGCATGCACTACGTCGACTTCCGGCTCGAGCGCGAAGAGATGATGCGGCAGGCCGAGACCGAGGCGCCGATTCCGTTCGCGGCGCGCGGGATTGCGCCGTGGCCGGAAGTCGAGGCGATTTTGTTTCGCGCGCTGGAGAAAGATCCGGAGAAGCGCTTTCCGACGATGCGCGCTCTTGCAGACGCGCTACGCGCGGCGAAGCCGAGCGACGATGCGCTGAGCGACGCGGCTCGTCAACTTGTTGACGAAGAGATCGCGATGCTCTCGCGCGGCGGAGAAACGTTCGCGAACGGCTATCCGACGCCGCACGCGTCGATCAACTACGGCGCGGCGGGCGCCGCGCTCGGGCTCCTGCGCATCGCGATCGTGCGCGACGATCCGAAGCTGCTCGCGCTCGCCGAAGTGTGGCGCTCGCGCGCGCTCACGCAGCTCGGCAACGATGACGGCTGGTACGACGAGAAAGACGCGCCGCGCAAGATGGTCGGCGAGATCTCGCCGTATCACTGTCCGCCCGGCCTGCACGCGACGTCCGCGCTGCTCGCGTTCGCGCGTAATGACCGCACCACGCAGCGCAACGCCACGCTCGCCTTCATCGACGCGTCGCAACGCCCCTGCGACAACCTCGATCTCACGTTAGGCCGCAGCGGAGCTCTGCTGGCCTGCGCGCTCCTCCGCGACATCACCGACGAAGTGCAATCCCTCGGCGACGCCGTCCTGCGCGACCTCTGGGGAAAACTCGACGCTCTTCCCCCGCTGCGCGAGCAGCCGCGCGACACGTACCTCGGCGTCGCGCACGGATGGAGCGGCTACCTCTATGCCACGCTGCGCTGGTCGCTCGCATCGAAGACGCCGCTGCCGTCGAGTGTCGCATCGCGGCTCGAACAACTCGCCGAGCTGCGCATCGCGCGCGGACGCGGCGCGTGGTGGCCGCGCCAGCTAGGCGGCGGCGCGCACGACATGATGCCCGGCTGGTGCAACGGCGCCGCGGGACACGTCTTCACCTGGACCGCCGCCTACGACGCACTGCGCGACGAACGATTCCTCTCCTTCGCCGAGCTCGCCGCATGGAACGCCTGGGAAGAACCCGTCGCCCTCGGCGATCTCTGCTGCGGCACCGCCGGCCGCGCGTACGCGCTGCTCAATTTGTACAAACACACCGGCAATCGCGAATGGCTCTCCCGCGCCCGCCAACTCGCCAATCACGCCGCCGGCGTCGCGCACACGACGGCGCCGCGCGCGCATTCGTTGTGGAAAGGCGAATTGGGCATCGCTGCGTTGATCGCGGACCTGGAGAGTCCGGAGAACGCGGCGATGCCGATGTTCGAGTAAGCATTGCTATACTTTTTTCGTGACCATGATTGTTGAAAGAATCACCGTCGATCCCGAGCAATGCGGAGGACGTCCTTGCATTCGCGGAATGCGCATTCGCGTCAGCGACGTGCTCGATCTGTTCGCAGCAGGACTGACGGCTGAACAGATTCTGGAAGAAATGCCTGATCTCGAAGCCGAAGACCTGCAGGCTGCGCTTCGCTTTGCCTCGCGCCGGCTCGATCATCCGGTGCTGGTCGCGTGATCATCTGGGTCGACGCCCAGTTGTCACCCGCGCTGGCGCCGTGGCTGAAGAACGCATTCGGAGTTGAAGCATTCAGCCTGCGCCATTTACAAATGGTGCATAGGAAAGATCTCGAGATTTTCAACGCTGCACGCGAATCAAACGTTGTCGTCCTGACGAAAGACGAAGATTTTGTCCTGCTTCAACAACGAGTCGGACCACCGCCGCAAATTCTGTGGGTTCGGTGCGGAAACACTTCAAATGCCTACCTCAAGCAAGTCTTGCAGCAGACATTCGTTACGGCATGTGCGTTGATCGAACGCGGCGAGCCCCTGGTGGAGATCACCAATCCGGAATCTCTTGGTTAGCCCTTGGTTAGCCCATGGTTAGCCCGCATTTCTCACACTGGCATCGGCGGCGGTTCATGAAACTGTTGAAAACGCAGCACCGCGCGCACATTCGTTGTGGAAAGGCGAATTGGGCATCGCTGCGCTCATCGCGGACCTGGAGAGTCCGGAGAACGCGGCGATGCCGATGTTCGAGTGAGCATTGCTATCGCCGGCGCAGCCGCTCCAGGAACTCGCGATCTGCTGCGTCGTGGGGGCGGATGGTCTGTTTCGTCCTGATCAAGGTCTCGATTCCGGCGATCGGAATCTCGACTCCATCGAGCTCCAGCACCTCCGAATCGGCGTCGGCATCCTGCCACGTCACGCCGCAGGCCTTTGCCATGAGATCGACCACGACTTCGTCCGCCACGCGAATGACGTCGTATCGCTCGATCTCGTCCGCGTGAATTTCCCGAACGGCGTTATCCGGCAGGACCGCGAGTGCGCGCTTGATCCGCTCCACGTTGTCCGTTGACGGATCGATCAGAAAATCGATGTCCTTCGTCGGCCGTTCCAGTCCGCGCGCGATGACGGCGAAGCCGCCAATCAGAATGTAGCGCGCGCCTTCCCGATTCAACGCCGCGCAGATTTTCGTGAGGTCTTCCGGCCGCGGCTGGCGTGAGTACTCGCGATCTTCTCCATCATCCACTCGTTCGCCTCCTCAAACGTCGTAAAACGATGGACACCACGAGGCACGAGCGCCCGGCTTCCGCGAATTCGTTCCGCGGTCTCGGTCAATTGCCGGACAGCCTCCCACACGTCCGGCGAATCGACCTTGCGGACGCCGACGGTTTTCATTCGGAACGGCTTGGCCATGGAACGATATTGGCGCAGCTTCGCCGTTACCGCAAGTTGGTGGAGTGGCCGGGGAAGGGCGTCCGAAGCGGACGCCCTTCACTTTCTTAACCTACGGACACGTGGCGAACGCGTCGGTGTCCGTGATCGCGGGTGCGGCCTGGCCGGAGTAATTGAAGTAGCGTTTCGTCACGCCGCTTCTCACGTCGGTGACGATGAGCGAGTAGTGCTGGTCGGTGGTTCCTGCGGAGAAGACCCACTTGCGGCTGTTCACGCCGCAGCCGTCGAGCACTTTCACGAGCAGTTCCCAGTTGTCGGCGCCGAAGAACCAGAACAGGCCGGAGCCGGAGCTGGAGCCCGGAACAACGGTGCCGTTGCCGCGCGTATCGGTGCCAACCAGCCACCATTTCGACGTCACTTGAAAGCGGCTCGACGTGAGGCAGAGTGCCGACGACGTGGTCGAGCCGCAAGTGAGCGCGACCGGGGCGGTCAGATACGCGGCGGTTCCATTCGTCGTTCCGCTGTGGCCGGCGATCGAATCGACGGCACTGCCGTCGAGGTGATAGACCGCGACGAGTCCCGGCTCCGGCGCGTTGATCGTCTTATTGATCCCGTCGCGGAGCTGCGCCTGCGTACGGGCGACGTTCCAGATTCTCGCCTCATCCAGCGTCGTCGCATAGCTGAACGCATAGGCCGCGTCGCTGTTCAGCCGCAATGGCGACGTGCTGGTGGTCATCGGCCCGGTCTCCGCACGCGACGCGACGAGCTCGCCGTCGACATAGTGTTTGCGAACCGCGCCGTCGTACGTGACGGCGATGTGAACGAACTCGTTGGCCGGCACCTTACCGCCGTCGAACAGGCTCGAAGTCCCCTTGATGTACGAGCGGAACGTCGTGCCGCAAACGCCGATCCACCACGCTTGCGTATAGTTTTTGCCGGCGATGCCCGAGCATGCGCCACCGTCCGAGCCGGAGACCCACGCCTCGAATGTGAAGCCGGTCGTGAAGTTGAAGTCGCTGCTGTGCGGCACTTCCACGTAGCCGTGGCCCCCGCTCCGGACCAGGTACGCGCTGTAGGGCTGCGCGAACGCGGCCGCCGCGATGAGGATGAAGAGAGAGCAGAGAAGTAGACGGAAACGCCAAGAGATCACGGGATCCTCCCTAAGGTTATGGACAATGGCTCTCGATATGATGGGTTGCCTGCGACCGGATGCTGTGATGAGGGTACCAAAATTGGTGGAGCGGCGGGCTTCAGCCCGCCGAAAATAAAACGGCGGGCTAAAAGCCCGCCGCTCCACTGAGAATCGGAATTGCGAATCAAACCGCGGCGACTGCGTCCACTCCCGCGGCGGCGCGCAGCGCTTCCGCCTTGTCGGTCCGCTCCCACGAGAACTCCGGCTCGGTGCGTCCGAAGTGCCCGTATGCGGCGGTTTTCTTGAAGATGGGGCGGCGCAGCTGCAGCGACTCCATGATGCCGCGCGGCGTCATCTGGAAATGTTCGCGCACGAGGTCGACCAGCTTCGACTGATCGATCTTTCCCGTGCCGAACGTGTCGACGTAGATCGACACCGGATCGGCGACGCCGATCGCGTACGCCAGCTGCACTTCCACTTCATCGGCGATGCCCGAGGCGACGATGTTCTTGGCGATGTAACGCGCCATGTAGCACGCCGAGCGATCGACTTTCGTGGGATCTTTTCCGGAGAACGCGCCGCCGCCGTGGCGTCCGCGTCCGCCGTACGTGTCGACGATGATCTTGCGTCCGGTGAGTCCGGTGTCGCCCTGCGGTCCGCCGATGACGAAGCGTCCGGTCGGATTGATGTGGAACACCGTGCGGTCGTCGATCAGCTCGCCCGGCACGACCTTCGTGATCACCTTCTCGATGATCGCGTCGCGCAGGTCGCGGTTGCTGACGTTCGGCGAGTGCTGCGTGGAAATGACGATCGCGCTGGCGCGCACGGGGCGCTTCCCTTCGTACTCGATCGTGACCTGCGACTTGCCGTCGGGACGGAGGAAATCGACGTCGCCCGCTTTGCGCACTTCGGTGAGGCGGCGCACGAGACGGTGCGCGAGCTGGATCGGCAGCGGCATCAGCTCCGGCGTCTCGCGGACCGCGAAGCCGAACATCAGTCCCTGATCGCCCGCACCGCCGGTGTCGACGCCCTGCGCGATGTCGGGCGACTGCGGATCGATCGAGGAGATGACCGCGCACGTCTCGCTGTCGAAGCCGTACTTCGCGCGCGTGTAGCCGATCTCGCGGATCGTGTTGCGCACGATCGACGGGAAGTCGACGTAGGTCTTTGTGGTGATCTCGCCGGAGATCATCGCGAGGCCTGTCGTGACGAGCGTCTCGCAGGCGACGCGGCCGACCGGATCTTCGGCCAGAACGGCGTCGAGAATCGCGTCCGAGATCTGGTCCGCGATCTTGTCAGGATGCCCCTCGGTGACAGACTCCGAGGTAAAGAGAGTGCGGTAGTTGGCCATTACGATTCGTGCTCCTCGTGAGGACTGATGAAGAATCGCCAAATCGTAGCATGTAAGGCTCAGAGGCTCATAGGCTCCTGGGCTCACAGTTGGCTTCGTGACGATGCGCCTGTGCGCCCATGAGCCCATGAGCCTGGGTGGGCGGGAGGGTTGCGCGGTCGCTCGGTCACGCAGTTGCGCGGACCCCGCCCGCCCGCGTAACTGCGTGACTGCGCAACCGCGTAACCGGATGGTGGGCGGGAGGCTTGCACAGTTCGCCTCTGATGCTCAAACCTCGCAACATCGGCGCGTATCGCGATCTGTTCGTGCTCTTCACCAAGTACGGCCGCAAAGACTTTCGCCTGAACCTGTCGGCCGAGGATCTGTTCGCGCCGAGCGTGGAAAGCGAGGCGATCGAATCGGACGTGAAGGCGCGCGCGGAGGCGTTCGCGCAGGCGCTGCAGAAGATGGGGCCGACGTACGTCAAATTCGGGCAGCTCCTTTCCACGCGTCCCGACATCGTGCCGCAGGAGTACATCGACGCGCTCGAAAAACTGCAGGACGACATGCCGCCGTTCTCGTTCGCCGACGTCGAGCACATCGTCGAAGAAGAGCTCGGCGTACGCATCTCGAAAGCGTTCTCGGAATTCGAGTCCACTCCCCTCGCCGCCGCGTCCCTCGGACAAGTGCACCGCGCGATGCTCCGCGACGGACGCGAAGTCGTCGTGAAAGTGCAGCGGCCGAACGTCGCCGAGCAGGTGCACAAGGACCTGGAGGCGTTCACCGACATCGCGCGCGATCTCGAGCGTCACACCGACATCGGCCGCAAGATGAATCTCGTCGCGTCGATCGAGCAGGCCAAGCTCGCGATGTACAGCGAGCTCAATTACCTGCAGGAGGCGCGCAACACGGAGACGCTGCGCGTGAACCTCGCGTCGTTTCCGCAGCTCTACATTCCGGACGTCATCCACGACTTCACCTCGGCGCGCGTGCTCACGACGGAGCTGGTGAAGGGACGCAAAGTCTCGAAGCTCACGCCGCTGGCGCTGATCGAGAACAACTACGCCGCGCTCGCCGAGACACTGACGCGCGCGTATCTCAAGCAGATTTGCGTCGACGGTATCTGGCACTGCGATCCGCATCCCGGCAACGTGTTCGTTCGCGAGAGCGACGGCAAGCCGGAGATCGTGTTGCTCGACTTCGGCATGGTCGCGCGCATCAGCCAGGAGTTTCAGGACGAGGTGATCAAACTGCTGCTCGCGATCTCATCGAATCGCGGCACGGAGGTGGCGGAGTCGTGCGTGCGGATGTCGCAGACGCGCGAGCGGTTCGACGCGGTGAAATTCAATCGCGACATCTCCACGATCGTCGCCGCGGTGCACGACTCGAGTCCGCGCAGCATCAACACCGGACAGCTGATGTTCAACGTGATCGCGATCGCCAACAACAACGAGCTCATCGTGCCGCCGGAGCTGACGATGCTGGCGAAGACGCTCCTGCATCTCGACGCCATCACGAAGAAGCTCGATCCCGACTACGACCCGCAGCGCGTGATCCGCGGCTACGCCGAGGATTTGTTGGGCGCGAAGCTCGCGCAGAAATTCAACCCGCGCAATCTCTATCCCGCGCTTCTCGATCTCAATCAGCTCGTGCTCGATCTGCCGCACCGCGCGCGCGAGATCATCGACATGACCGCCGCGGGCCGCCTCACGTTCGGAATCAAGCTCTCGCAGGCCGAGGAGTTTCTGTCCGGCATTCACAAAATCGCGAACCGCATCACCGTCGGAGTCGTCATCGCGGCACTCCTGATCTCGTCGGCGATGATGATGCGCGTCCCGACGTCGTTCCGCTTCTTCGGACTGCCGGGAATCGCCGTGCTGGGTTACGTCGCGGCCGCGATCGCTGCGATGTACTTGATCGTGTCGGTGCTGAAGCGCGACCGTGAGGATCGGGAGCGGGCGAAGTTGAAGGGGAAGTGAGTTACCTCATCTCCAGGTCGTTCAACCCGCTCGACGACATCGCCCGATCCAAAATCTGACTCTCGTAAATCACGACCGTCGTGCCGACATCCGTTTCTTTCCATAAGAGAGACAGCATGTCGTGCGGGAGGCGGATGCAGCCGTGCGTGACTTTCTTTCCGATCGTCCACGGCTCGTTTGTGCCGTGGATCATGACGCGCTCACCGAGGTCGAGAGCGTATTTGCCGAGCTTCCCTTTTTCCTGGCGCAGCGGCGAGTCTTCGGGCGGGACTTTCTTCCCTTCCTCGACGAACGCCCAGTCCGGCTTGTGCCACACCGGATCAGCGATCTTTGCGAGCACGCTGTAGCGCCCGCGCGGCGTGCGGAACCACCAGACGCGGCGCCCCTGCTTTAGAATTTTTTCCGATCCGGTGGCGGCGGCGGACTTGCGAATCAGCTCTCCGTCGCGGAACAGATAAGCCTGATTCGTCGAGAGATCGACGGTAATCACGGTTCCTTCGCGCGGCGCTTCCGCGGGCAGTCCTTCGATATCAGCAGAGAGAATGGTTGCAGCGAGGATCCAGGCCATCATCGGTCGCAATAACTTGCGAACAAAGGGCCAATCAGCGATCCGGAAAGATCTCCCTCGCCACTTTCTGCACCGCCGCTGCCCAATCCTTCTCGCCGCGCTCGATGAACTGCCGCGCGACGTAGAACGCCATCTGTCCGTACACCGCTTCGAGAATCCGCCGCGCCGCCGCGCCTTCGGCTCCCGGCTTCGCCGCGCGTTTCTTCATCTCCTCGATCTGGAACTCGCGCATGAGACTCGCCGGCGCGTGCGCCACGTCGCGCTGCCGCAGCATCGCGAAGATCTGCGGGATGCGCGCGATGTGATCGCGGAAATACTCCGCCTCGAACGCGTCCCACTTTTCTTCTTCCTGCTTCGCGCGCTGCACCGCCGGATCGCGTTCGAGCTTCTGAAGCATCGCGCGCGGCTCGGCGACATCGCGCAGGCCGTCGTACGTCTCGACGATCGCGCGATAGTCGCGCGGCGTTTTCGCCGACGCGAGATCGCGCGCGTACAGCTTCGCGACGAGCGTCTCATCGACCGGACGCCGCTTCTCCTTCATCGCGATCAGCTCGAACCATCCAAACGCATCGCGCGCGAGCGCGGGCGGCGGCCAGTCATGACCGCCGTCGAACGATTGAAAGCGATGCGGCTTGCCGAGCTGCTCGAGGAGATCGTCGACGGCGCGCATCTCGCGATTGTTGAAGTCGCGCACGCCGGAGAAGCCGTAGTTCGCGAAGTTGAAGTCCTTCGGCGGCGCTTCGTCGACGAGACGCCCGCAGACCGCGATCACGCCGGCGAGACCTTTCAGCTGGATGCCGAGCTGCCACGCCGCCATCGCCGTGCCGGAGTAGCCGGTCGCGTAGACGCGATTGCGATCGACCGGATAGCGCGAGATCTCCGGCCACAGCGCGTTGATCGCGCGCTCATTCGGCTCCCAGGACTCGTCGCTGCGCGTGCCGTTCGAGCTGATGAGAATCCATCCGAATTCATCCGCGCCCTCTTTGAAAACGTTCGCAGCAGACGTGGCCTGCCCGCGCGGATCGAAGATCAACAGCAGCGGATATTTCCTCGACGCGTCGTAGCCGTTCGGAAGCACGAGCGTGTACGTCTCTTTCGGGTTCGCGCGCGTGACGACTCTTTCCGTGACCGTCGCGGCGGACGCGGGGTACGCGAGGAGAATGAGGATCGCGAGACGGCGCATGCAGCGAGCCATGTTACCGATGGCGGATGGCAGATGGCCGATGGCCGGAAAAAGCTTGGCAACACTGCCATCTGCCATCCGCCATCCGCCATCAGCGCAGCCGCCCACCGCCATCTGCCATCTGCCATCTGCGCAGCAGCCATCTGCCATCAACGCATCCGCCATCCGCCATCAACGCAGCCGCCATCCGCCATCAGCGCAGCCGCCATCTGCCATCTGCCATCTGCTATCCGCCATCGGCGCAGCCGCCCACCGCCATCAGCGCAGCCGCAACCGGCGCAGCCCTAAACAAACGCCGCCGCGTGAAACGCGTTCGACGGCACCTGGTCGAGGCTGTGCGCGTCGGAATAGCGATGCGTGACGCCGTAGGACGCGTTCATGTTCGCGAGCGCGTTCGTCAACAGGTCGGCCATCTCCACCGAGACGCGCTCGAGCACGGCCTGGATCACGGCGATCACCGAGCGGACGAGCGTGCGGCTGTCGAGCCGCGAGAAGTCGCCGCGCAGATGAAACTCGCGATGCGCGGTGCTGAAAAGCACACAATCGGCTTCGCTCGCCTGCGGGTCGTCGAGGATGCGGCTGAGCGATCCCGACAAGCCGGCGAGCGCGAAGACGTCCGCGCCATGATCGAGTCCCGTCGACGTGATCGCATCGATCAGCGCCGGCAGATCGCGCGCCGACTGCGAGACGCGCACGAGCTCGAACAATGCACGCGCGTAGTAGTGCAGCGCGAAGCGCACGTAGTCGCCTTCGCCAACGACGCCGAGGGGAGCGAAGAGCACCGACGCGCGATCGTCGATCACGACCACATGCCCGCTGAGCAGCTCGCGTTCTTCGGCGCGGAGAGGGAGCAGCGTGTCGCTGGTCATAGAAATCGGCTTCGCCGAAGCGCAAACGATCTGCCACTTGTAGAAAATTGGCTAAGCCGCCTCGCTGCTGCCGTTTACGAAATCGCACAGTGCGGTCGTAGCACGACGAACGGGTCACAAAGTGGGCAAACCGCGGGTCAAATCTCGCTCGCGGGCTCATTTTCGGACCCGCGCGGAACTCACTCTCCTCTCTACGCTTAGACATTTTTCCGTTGGTCCGCCCTTTGAACAGAGCGGTTCCTGTTTCGTCACAACTTAATTGGAGGAGGCTTTGATGCATCGTCGATCTCTCATCGTCATGGGGCTTTTGCTGGTTCTCGCAGTTCCGCTCTCGGCATCCCAGTTCATCACCCTTCCCTTCGACCAGGTAGCTCGTGAGTCCACATACGTCGTCCGCGGCAACGTCGAAAAGACGTGGAGCCAGTGGGATGACGCGCACGAAGTCATCTTCACGTACGCGATGGTCCGCGTGAGTCGCTATTTCGGCGAGACGACCGGGCCCGACACGCTCGTCGTGCGCGAGGCCGGCGGCACCGTCGGCGACTACACGCAGGAAGCGATCGGCTTCCCGATGCTGCGCCGCGGCGAAGACGTCGTGCTGATGCTCTCCCGCTGGGATGACGGCAGCGACTTCCGCATTCACGCGTTCAATCAGGGCAAGTATCTCGTGCGCGATCGCGACGGCGTGCAGCTCCTCGTCGAAGATCCTGTGAAGCAGGGCGACGACCGCCTCGGGCACCCCGATCACGGCGCCAAGAGCAACGCGATCGAGGGACCCGCCCTCACGATCGATGAATTCGCGGCAATGGTGGACGCGGCGCGCGCCGGCCTCGAAGTCGAACGCACGGAGCGTGCGCGCCAGTAGTTAGCGAGGAGAACGAGTCATGAAGACGCGAAACATCTTCGCTCTCGCATTCGTCACCCTCATCGTCACGGCGATCACTTCGCCCGCCTTCGGCTACGTGCTGCTCTCGCCGCGCCGCCGCTGGCCGACGACACCCGTCACCGTGCGCGTGTACAACGTCGGCAACAGCACGATCACCGACGGCGACGGCGGCGTCACCGCCGTGGTCAACGCGATCCGCGCATGGGGCATCATCAGCTCCTCGACCACCAGCTCGGCCGCCGTCCGCGGCACCGCGCCGGCAACGATCATGCTGAACAGCAACGGCGGCGGTCTCTGCACCGGAAGCTGCCTCGCCGCGACGCTCACCGGCTACTACGTCTCACAGACCGGTGACGACCGCATCTACGACGCCGACGTCTACACGAACACCAGCCAGCCGCTCTACTCTTCGCGCGAAGCGGGATGCAGCGGCGAGTACGACATCGACAGCATCATGACCCACGAAGTGGGCCACGTGATCGGCATCGGACACTCCAACGTCGCCGGCGCCACGATGTATCCGTCCATCAGCGCGTGCAACACCGCACCGCGCTCGCTCGCCGCGGACGACATCGCCGCGCGGGATGATCTCTATTGAGGAGAATGATGAAAAAGAAATCGCTTTTCGCTTTCGCAATCACCACCGTCGTCGTCGCCGCAATGGCGTCGCCGGCCTTCGCCTACACACTTCTCTCGCCGCGCCGCGTCTGGAAGACGACGCCGGTGACGGTGCGCGTCTACACCGCCGGCAACAGCACGATCACTGACAGCGACGGCGGCGTGACCGCGGTCGTCGGCGCGATCAAGGCCTGGGGCATCATCAGCTCCTCGACCACGAGCTCTCCCGCCGTGCGCGGCACCGCGCCGGCGACGATCACGCTCAACAACAACGGCCACATCTGCACCGGCTCCTGCCTCGCCGCGACGCTCACCGGCTACTACCACACCGAAGGCAGCGCCACCTACATCGATGACGCCGACATCTACACGAACACGAGGTACGACTACACGTCATCGAGAGAGAGCGACGGCTGCAGCGGTGAGTACGACATCGACGGCATCATGACTCACGAAGTCGGCCACGTGATCGGCCTCGGCCATACCACCGTCGTCGGCGCGACGATGTATCCCTCCGTCAGCGCGTGCAACTTCAACAACCGCACGCTCGAAGCCGACGACCTCGCCGGAAAGAACGATCTGTACTGATCTATAGTGAATGGGCGGACGGAAACGTCCGCCCTTTTCATGTCTCGCCGCAACGCCTCCTTCGCGGTCCTCGTGGCGATGCTGTTCATCGCGCAGAACGCGCTGCCGCTCATCGCCAACGCTAGACAAAAAAGTGCTGCGTACAAAAAAAGTGCTGAGTGCTGGGTGCTGCGTGATGAGACTCAGCACTCGGCACCTGGCACCCAGCACCGCGCGCCTGGAGGGAGCCGGTAACCATGAGCCGCTGGCTGTCCGCCATCGCTCTCTTTGTTCTTCTCTACGCATCGCAACTCCACGCGAGTTGCGGATCTGCGTCGTGTCCGCTCGACACGAATGCGCTCAATCAACCGCGCAAAGGCGAGATCACCTTCGAGCTCTCGCAGCAGTACATCGATCAGGACCAGGCGCGCATCGGCAGGCGCGACGCGACGGTCGGTGAAGTTCACGGCCCGCATCACGACGAAGTGCGGACGTTGAATCGCATCGCCATGAAAGCTCGGAGGCTGGGAGGCTCACGCCTCCGGCTACGGTAGTCCTCTCGTCCGCCGTTTTGATCCCCGGCGCCTTCCGGTTTGCACCCCGGATCGTGATCGCTTTCAGTTCCTGCCGGATTCATGGAAAAACGGATAGGATGACAGGAAGGACTATATGGCGGGCGTCTTTCCCATCCTCGCGGGCGGTGCGAACGTGGTCGGGGAGGTGTTAGTCGTGCTTCCTGATCCCGTGCGGGCCGCAGGGGACCCGGTCTTCCGGCCCGGGGTCGCCCGGCATCCCACGTCCACGGTGATCCTGTCCGCATTGCAGCCAGCGGCGACGCAGCTGACCATCTTCGCGCCGGCCACGTCCGCCGTGCGGCGCATCGATGTGCCACCGCTGGGAACCAGCTCCATCACCACTCTGCTCGAGCTGTCGCCGCTTCCGTTCGGTGGCGATGCGCGGGCGCTGTTTGCGGCGCTGGGCGGCGTTCCGACGTTCTACCTCGGGGTTCCTTTCGCCCTTCCGCCCGACGACGATCTGGTCGCGATCAGTTCCGAGCTGGGCAACGTCACCAGTCCCGGCACGGCGTTCATCGGAGCGGTGTTTCCGGATGGCGTCACCCGCGCGCCGTCGGGTTGGATCGCGATCATCGACCAGATCGTCGGCTCGTCCGAGGCCTGGCACACGATGCTCACACCGTTCGCGAATGAGCGACGGATCATCGTCGTCGATCACGCGGGCCGCCTGGACCATCGCAATCCGACAACGTCTGAGCTACGCCCGGTGACCTTTCAGATCCGCCTTTCCGGCGACGCCGATCCGACCTGGGAGCGCACGCTGCAGCCGGGCGAATTCGATCTCGAGGCGATCGTCGCCGCCCAGCATCTCGGCAGCTTCGACTCGCTCTTCGCCCCGCCGGCCGGACGGCAGTTCGAGGTCCGCGCGTTCTTCGGCGATGACGCCATCCCGGTACAGTCGATCCTCGAGCTCGACGCCGCGTCGTTCGAAGACGGATACGTGGCGATTCCCCCATCGAGCACGCGCGCCACCCTGCATCTCCAGATCACCGACCTCGACGCGTGGTATCCGGCGCCGTCCACGCCGCGCCTGATCGAGCGCTATCGCACCGGCTCGCACTTCGAGCCGCTCATCGACGGCATCCCGGCCTTCCGCCGGCTGGTGCAGGACCTCGACCGCGCCGGACATCCCGGACACGGCGCACAGTTCGCCGGCTGGGCCTTCAACCATTTCACCCTCGACGAACAGGACGGCCGCGACCTCGTGCAGATCGCCGAGGCCATCATCGCCGGCCAGGGCGACGTGCGGATGCTGGCGACGAAGTTCCTGCAGGACGAGGAGAACTTCGACCACTTTCAAACCAACATCATCAAGCTCATCGCCCTCCTGTTGGTGGCGCCGTCGTTCGTCGCGTTCTTTCTCGGCTATACCAAGAAGTTCAGCAACGACGGAACGGGCTTCATCCTTTCGCTCTTCGCGCCGTTGTTGATCACGAGCCCCTTGCTCGCCCTCCTCTCGGCACGCATCCCCGAGATCCTCGACTTCCTCGAGCCATCGGGCGAGCTGCTCGCCCCGACGAATGCTCTCGTCACCGGCGATCCGATCGCCATCCACGCGCGCAATCCCGTCCGCGTACGCGACAACCCTCTGCCCCTGCCGACGATCGAGTTCCTGCCGGGCTTCGTCCGCAACTTCATCCTCGACGACGTCACCGATCACGTCGGCGTCTGGCACAACAAACAGCAGTGCGTGAAGTTCGAGTCCGCGCCCGGCGTCACGGAATACTCCGTGTTCCTCGGCGGCATCGACATCAACAGGAACCGGCTCGACGCGCCGGGCCACGGACGGCCGGAGCTTTATCACGACATCCACTGCCGCCTGACCGGCCCGATCGTGCGCGACGCATGGGACTCCTTCAACGAGCGCTGGGACTTCGACCGCGTGCGCGCAAACACGACGCGGACCGCAATCCCTGCGCCGGAGCCGGCGGAGGTTCGCGCGCGGCCGGAGCGGCACATCGCGCGCGTCGGCCGCACCTACCCCGGCCCGAATCCCGACGGCAACTCGACCGGGCTTCCGTTCTCACCGCAGGGCGAGCGCTCGACGTACGACACGCTGCTCGCCGCGATCCGGCAGGCACGGCGCTGCATCTACATCGAGGAGCAGTACTTCGTCTACGACGGTACGACCGATCCTCCGAACCTGTCCGAGGGGTCGTATCACGCCGCGCTGCTGAACGCGGCGTCGCATTGCGAGCGGCTGGTGATTCTGATGCCCGCGGTCGCCGATCAGCCGTGGGGAGAGGCGCGGTGGCGGCGCCTCATCGCCCAGCTGCGCGACGCGTGGGGATCGAGGATGATGGTCGGAGTTCCGCATCGCCGGCCGCGGCTCGACAAGGCAACGCTGGTCGCAGGCGTCGGCCGCACGCGCCTCGTCCACGCGATCGACCCGGCTACGACGACCTTCCGCCTGGCGCCCGCGGTCCGAGTCCCGAAGTCGCCGTTCTGGCTGTGGATCGACGGCGAGGTCATGTTCCTCTACGACACGAGGCGCATCGAGGTGGACGGCCAGCAGGTGATGGAGGTCGACGTCATGCGCGCCAACGCTCCGAACGACGCCACGCACTGGTTCGCGACGCCGCGCGCGCACAAGGAGAACGCGCCCGTGACGCACGCGCGCCTCGGGTCGATCTACGTCCACGCGAAATGCATGATGATTGATGACATTTTCGTTTCCATCGGCTCGGCCAATCTCAATCGGCGCGGCTTCTTCTGGGACGGCGAGATCAATGCGTTCGCCATTCCCGAGCGCCTCGCCGCCGCGCCGGACAACCCCGCGCGGGCGATGCGCACCGCGCTGTGGGCGGAGCACGCGGGCATTCCTCCGGCCATGGGCGCCGTGCTCTTCGCCGATCCGGTGGGCGGCGCGGACGCGCTCCTCCGCTCGCCGTGGCTCGGCAACCGGTTCGTGCCTCTCGATTCGGTCAACCTCAAAGCGCAGTTCGAGATCCACGACATCACTCTTGCCGCCGGGGACATGGACGTCTTCAAGACGGTCCTGAAACTGGCCGGATTCATGGGCGAGCAGGTTCTCGAGGACGCGCGCGACAACCTCTGGAACTCCCTGGCCGACCCGACCAGTTTCGTCGATCCGCATCGGCTCTACGAGGATCTCTGATTGTTCGTCCACGCCATCGCGGAAGTCTCCTCCGAGCGGAAAGGGATTCACGTCCTCTGGGCTGGACCGCGCGCGTGGCTCTATTCGCCGCAGGGCTGGACGATCCAACGGCGCAAGTTCGAGAAGGGGCGCGGCGATTTCGACTGCGTCGCCGTTCCCTCGGCCGATGTGGAACGGCTGCGCGCGCGGCGCGAGCTGCGGATCCGCCACGGCGAGCTCACGCTCCGCCAGGGGCAGTGGATCCGCCCGCTCGGTGCATTCGCGTTCTCGAGCGCCGCGAATCCGGCGTGCGAAGTAATCACGCTGGAGCTGAACGCGCCGCAGTCATTCGTGCGCCTCATCGTCGAAGCGTCGGCGTCGTTCGCCATCGCGTTGCGCGACGGCAAAACCGTCGCCGGCGGCGCGGTGATCTCCGCGCTGGCGAGGCACGACCTCTCCGCCCCGGAGATCGACAAGGTCGTGCTGTACACGCTCGGACTGAAGACGTTGCAGGTCTGCGTGCTGCCCGAGGATGCGAAAGGCTGGGACGACGCGCCCGTCGTCAAGAAGCTGCAGCTGCCGATCCGCGAGCTGATGCCGTCGCTCGCCGGCGCGAGCGACGAATTCGCGGAAGCGAAGTCGCGCCTGCTGCCGGGCGAGTCGCTGGACCCCGCCGAGCTCGAGTCTCTGAACGAACAGCTGCGCGCGCTCGTGAACGCGGACGGTCCGCCGCGGCCGATCGACCTCGCGTTGCTGATGCGCGATGCGCCCGACGCCGATCCGCAGGAGCTCTGCACGCTCGATCCGATCCGCGCCGCGCTGATCCATCCCCGCTGGCGCCGCATCCTCGGATTCGCGTGGTTCGACGACGATCCCGAGCTCGTTGCCGGACAGACCTACGAGTACCGAGTGACCGGCGGCTTCCCGACCACCGACGTCTTTCATCGCGTCTTCGGATTTCACACCGTGCCGTCGCGCACCGCCCTCGCGTCGGAGGTGTACCTCGGCGCGGTCCGGCTGCGCTTCCCGCAGCCGCGCGTCGTCGAGCTGGCGAGCGACGACGGCGCCCTGCTGCGCGTCACACGTCGCGGCGTGCGTCTCGCGCCGCGCAATGAGCCGTGGTGGCAGGTGCCGTCGCTGAACGACTGGAGCGCGGTCATCGATTTTCCGGAAGGAGTCTCCGCTCTCGAGCTGGACGTCGAGCCGGGACACGATCTGAAGTACGCGTTTGGCGCGCCGTGGATTTCGCCGGGCGCCGCCGACCCGCTTCCGCCGGGACCGCGCGCGCAACTGCTCTTCCCGACGCCGATCCATCAGCTGCTCCTCGCCGGAAAAGGATTTCTCGAATCGATCCGCATTCCGACCGGGGCAGCGATGCCGGCGACGGAGGACGTGCTGCTGTCCGCGCTCACGGGGCCGATCGACTTCGTCGATGCGCCGCTGCCCGCGCCACCGCTTTTCGCCGGCATCGACAACCTGCAACAGCCGCAGACGGTGCAGACCGGGGATCAGCCGAGCGCGCCCACACCGCCGGCGCATGCACTGGGCTTCGAGATCCGTTGGCAGCCGGCGCCGCGGCCGGGAATCATCGGATGGCCGCCGGACATCGACGCCGCGCCGCCGCTCGATGCCGCGCTCTTTCAGATCGAGCATCGGCAGATCGCGACGCCGCCGGGCGATTGGCTGCCGGTGGACGATGACAAGGAGAACTACACGGCGGGCGATCGGTCGTACGGAACGGAGACCCCTCCGATTCATCCGGGCGTCGATCTCATGGCGGTGTTCCCCGAGGTGCGCACGTCCGCGGCGGGATCGGTCGATCTCTTCTGGCGCGATGTCTTCGACTTCAACGACGACGGCAGCGACGCGACGGACCTTCCGCGTCCCGCGCCGCCGCCGGGAACGTTTCACCGCTATCGCGTGCGCGCCGTCGATCCGATCGGCCGTCCGAGCGCGACGTGGACCGAGACCACGGCGTTGCGGCTGGAGAAACACATCCCTCCCCCGCTGCCGGCCGCGCCGGACCTCACGTCTGCGGATCAAATGAGCGAGCCCGCGCTCACGGGCGTGCAGGCTCGTGTTCTCATTCGTGACGCACCGGATCTCACGAATGCCGAGCGAGCGATCCTCGGCGCGCACGACAACGCGATCGTGCTGACGTGGGGCTGGCACGAAGAGCAGCGACAGCAGGATCCGTTTGCGCGCGAGTTCCGGGTTTACACGAACCGCCGCTCGCCTGGCCGCGTGCGCGCAACGATCCTCGGCGTCGTGCCGCAGGGCGACGATCGCTTCGATGCAGCGATCAGCGGCGACCGCGCATTCATCGCCGATGCCGCACGGGGCACGATCATCGAGGCCGGCGCGCAGTTCCGCGTACTCACACACGGCGCGGGACCATCCACCGTCCTCTCGCTGCGCGCCCTCGAGCGCGATGCCGGCGGAGCGTACGTCGCGCCGCACGCCGGCCCGATCGAGATGCCGATCCGCCTCACGCCGGAACAGACCCGCGCCGCGTTCTGGGGAGATCGCGTCGAGATTCAGCCGATCGACGCACGCACCGTCTACATCGCAACCTTCTTCGATCTCCTGACGCTCTCGGCCGAACAGCCGGCCGACGTCATCCATGTCGGCGTGAGCTCCGCGGACGCCGAGACGTATGTCGCCGATCCGATGGCCCCGGCTTCGATGCGGCCCGGCAACGAGAGTCCGATCGCCGGCGTCCGCTGCGAGGGAAGGTGGTACGGGCGGCCGGCGATCGTCGAGGCACCGTCGCTCGCGCCGGTGCCGGTGATCGTCACGCCCGAGCCGGGCCCGCGGCCGATGACGTTCGCGCTCGATCTCGCATCGCACGCGCCGCTGCCGCCGGCGACGCTCGTGCGACCCGAGCGGGTCGGGGACGACGAAGTGTTCCGCGCGTATCGCGCCGACGGCCCGCGCGTGATCGCGCGCGTCGTCGATCCGCCGGAGCCGGGCGACGCCGAGCAGGAAGTCGTCGTTCTGAATGCCGCCGATCGCGCGGCGATCGTCGCCGCGCTCTCCGGCGGAAGCGTGCCCGCGCTCGAGGATCGATTCGTCGTCTACCTCGCCTCGGTCCACCCCTATCGCGCGCGCCTCTTCCGCGGCGCAGCGCCCGCGCCGATCGCGCTCGCAGCCTTCGACGAAACGCTTCCCAACCGCGGCGGGCGATGGGTCTATCGCCTGCGACTCGCCGATGCCGCGGGACATCTCTCGGCCGACGGGCTGACGCTGCGCGTCATCGTGCGCATTCCGGCAACGAGCGCGGTGGCCGCGCCCGTGCGCATCGAGCGCGGTCCGTCGCGCGTCGTCTTGCGCGTCGGCGGCGGAAGCGAAGTCACGGACCTTCTCGTGTTCATGCATCCGGTGCTTTCCGCGGCACCGCGCGCGGAAGCGGAGATCCTTCGCGTCGCGTCGGCGGGCGGCACCGCGAGCGACCGCGTTCGCCTCCGCCTTCCCGACGGAACGCTCCTCGCACCGCAAGTGAAGTCGCTCGCCGACGCCGACGTCGTGCGCGACGGACCGTGGCGCATCGTCACGGTGAACACGCCCGAGGACGAGCAGGTGCGCCTCTGGGCCTGCGCCGCCACGCGCGACGTCATCCTCTCTCCTCCCGGTGGACCGTGGCGGGTGCAGGCCGGGGTGACGCCGTGATCCGCTTCTTCGATCTGCTCGCGATCGATCGGGCATTGAGCCTGCCGGAACAGCTCGCGGCCGCCGCGGCGAAATGGCCCAGCGAAGAAGTTCAGCCGTTCACCGGCGATGCATTCGGAGACACGAGCGCCTATCTCGGATTGATGCAGTACCTGCAGGACGTCCTCTTCTTCAAGGCTGTGCGCTCGGGTGCGGCGAACGGAGCGGTCGGCCTGACCGCGGAGCTGCACGTCGGCGCACCCGCGACGACGCTGCCGATGCCGCTGGTTATCGCCAAGATGCCGGACGTCGCCTTCTTCCTGCAGGAGACGCGCGGTGTGCCGGCGCAGGTCTCCGTCACGCAGAACGCCGAGGATGGCGTCGACGTCGCGATCCAGGGAATTCCCGTCGAGATCCGGCTGCCGCCGGGATTCATCCGTCCGCAGCGCACGAAGGAACAAGCCGACGTCGATGATCTTCCCGACGTCACCACCACCGCCGCGCCGTTCGACGCGACCGATCCCGACTCGCTGCAGATCACGCTCAGAGACTTCGATCCATCGTCGATCTTCGTCCGCGTCAACGTGCGAATGACCGCCGGCTTCGACTTCTCGGTCGACACGCAGATGCCGATCACGATCGGGCCGTGCGCGTTCCTCGATCTTCCATGCGAGGCGCTGCACGATCTGCAGCTGATCCCGTCGCCGCGGCTGCAGCACCAGGCGGAGCTTCCGGTCGAGTGGACGCGCCACGATCTCGACGCCGTGCAGTTCTCCGGCGTCATCACCGGGCTCTACACCTTCCGCGCGATCGAGCTCGATCGCAAGGCCGAACCGGTGGCCGAGGTGCTCAAGCGCATCTCCACGACGCGGCCTTCTCCCCTCGATCCGATCGCCCTGCCGGAGCAGAACGAGATCGAGCCGGTCATCGAAGACATGGCCTTCCCCGCGTTCATGTCGCCGCTGCCGATCCCGGTGCACTTCCGGCTCGGCCTGCGGCGCGTCGTGCTCGATCTCCAGGCGCCGGCCGGCGAAGAGTACGCGCTGCAGACCGCGCCGGTCGACATCCCCATCCGCAGCTGGCACCTCAAGATCTTCCGCTTCGTGGTCCAGACCACCGGCGAGCCGCAGGCCCTCGGCGAGATCGAAGCGGTACTCGTCGCCGGAAGCAGTCCGCAAAACAACTGGGCCTTCGGCATCGACTACAACGACGACGGCGTGCTGATCGCGACGGCGATCATCCCGATCGAGAACCGGGTGCGCCTGTTCCGGATCCTCAACCGCGAGGTCCGCCTCATCGGCCTGAAGATCGGCTACTCGCTCTTCGAGCCCGACCCGCGACGCGTCGGAGAGCGGCCGTCGATCGTGATCCCGCTCGGCGACGTCGGCTGGGCCAATCGCTTGATCCTGCTCGCCGACTTCGAGATCAAGGAAGTGGGCGCGGAGAAGAAGTTCGCCTTCCGCGACAAGGGCTTCCCCGATCAGCCCTCGATCCTGCACGACTTCGGCTGGTACCTCGGCGGGCTCGCGCTGGGTGCGCTCTATGACCCCGACGGCATCGACGTCGTGGCGCTCGGGACGTTCCGGCTCCAGGTCGAAGAGGTCGGCGTCATCACCGCCACGAACGGCGCGAACTACCTGATGCTCTCCGCCGGGATCGACTTCGGCATCGGCTCGGCGCGCAAGAACGAGGACGCGCCGCCGGCGGGCGAGCCCGCCGGTCCCGCTCCGCTGGCGAGTGAAGAGTCGCAGCAGCGCGGCGGAGGGGTTCACCTGCACCGCCTGCAGTTCCTGCTCGGCGATCAGGACGACACCGCCAGCGACATCCTGCTGGACGGCATCAGTCTCAGCATCCGCACGAAGCGCGTCGAGCTCGAAGGCACGGGAATGATCTCCGAGCACTTCATCGAAGGGACCCACATCGACGAGTTCGCGTTCGGCCTCAACGCGCGCTTCGAGCTGATGAAAAAGAAGCTCGACTTCGGCGTGCAGTTCTACTACGGCAAGGCCAGCGGTGCGGAGAATTTCACCTATTGGCTCTTCAGCCTCTACATCGGAACGGCCATCCCGCTGGGCTCCGCCCAGATGACGAACCTGCGCGTGCTGGTGGCCGGCAACATGCGCCCCCGCCTCCCGCCGCCGGACGGCAATCCGAACCCGCTGCGCCTCTTCCGCTGGTACAAGTCGGACGGCGACGCGATCACGCTGCCGCTCAACCGCAAGCTCACGAAATGGGAGCGCCACGACGATTCCTTCGCGCTCGGCGCAGGTGCGCGCTTCCACCTCGCCGGCACCAAGTTCGTCTCGCTCGACATCTTCTTCTTCGTCCACAGCAGCCCGGAGGAAGCGGGGATGTTCGGGGCGATGGAGTGCTATCTCGGAAAGAGCAAGAAGCCGATCGCCTACGGCGTGCTGGAGATCGACTTCAAGAGCGGCTCGTGGGCGGCGGAGATCGGGATCAACCTCGGGCTCGACAACGTCCTCGGGGTCGAAAATCTGGAGCAGGCGCTGAAGCGCCTGACGTTGAGCGGGACGCTCTTCCTCGCCCGCAACATCGACGTGATCGCCCTCGGGCAGTACGCCGATCCCGCCACGTGGCTCAGCTTCCGCTTCAAGTGGCTCACCGGATGGCACGCCGAGCTGTGGGCCGCGGCCTGTGTCCATCACGTCGACATGCCCGAGGGCCCGCACGTCATCGCGGGCGTGGTGGGGGCGAAGGGCAGCATCGATTTCAAAGTCGGGAAGCTCAAGCTGTACGCGGTTCTCACCCTGGCGTGGCAGCCGTGGCATAGCGAGACCCACGACACCGGACTGCTGGTGCGGATCGAAGCGGGCGTGCGCATCCGCATCTTCCACTTCATCAATTTCGGCGCATCGATCGAGATCGAGCTGGACAAGCTCGACACGACGCCGAGCTACTGGCGATTCAGCTTCATGTTCCGCATCGGGACGCCGTGGTGGTTGCCCGATGTCACGATCCGGTTCGAGAAAACCTCGGGCGCGCCGGACGTTGCAAAACTGAAAGTCGCCTCGCCGCCGCTCGTCGGCGCGAGCGCGCTGCCGCCGGCGACGCGCGGCCCGCTGACCATCGGCGTAACGCCTCTCGTCGGATCGACGCTGGACGAAAAGGCGGTCCACGATCTCGATCAGCTGCGAGCCACCGGCCCGGCGATCGTGGGCGCGAATGGATTCGATGCGCTGGAGGCGGTTGCCACGGACTCGCGGATCGCGCTCGACTTCAAGCCTTCGCTCGACGCGCCGGTCGCGATCGTTCCCCAGACGCCGGCCGGCGCCGGCACACAGAAATCAGGCGACATCGAGTTGCGCTATGAGCTGGTGGAGATCGGGATCCGCCGCCGCAAACGGTTCGGCGCAGGCGCGGGAGTGTGGGCGGACCTGATCACGCCGGAATCGACGCACATCGATTCGGCCGACGACCTGACGGCGGTGTTCACGTCCTCGGTCCGGTTCGAGTGGGACGTCGACGTGATTCGCGAGGGACGCACGGACACGCGGCGGCTGCTGATCAACGCGGACACGGCGTACTCGCTCAGCGTGTACAGTCCGGAAGGCGACGACGTCGCATCGACGACGTTCCCCGGCTGGCCGTGCTGCCATCCGCCGCGGCGACCCACGGTTTGGCACGAGGTGGACTTCGATGCGATTGCGTACGGCATGCGCGCGCCCGCATTCCAGCGCTTCACCGACAGCAGCAGCACGTTCCACTGGCAAGGCGGGTTGCCGCCCGTCGTCGCGCCTCCGCAAAACGCGCCCACCGGGAGTTTTCCCGCGTGGGTGCATGTGCCTCCGCGTCCCGCCGGCCCGATCGCCGTCGCGTCATTCGACGAGCGCGTCGCGGTCTGCGAGATCTTCGCGTACTGGGATCCCGCGCACTCGAAGAACATCCTCGTCGTCGATGCCTTCGACGGACTGAAATTGCTCGCGTCCCAGGAGCTCGAGCTCAGCGCCGGCGGACCTCCGGTGATCCGCATTCGCCTCGCCGAAGGCATGACGTCGCTGCTGATTCGCAAGACCGGGGACGTCGAGCCGACCGAGGGAGACGTCGAGCTGCTGCGCGTGCGCTACCGCACGGTGCGCGAGGAGCTCGACGACGCGCTGCGCGTGTACCGCTGCGCAAACGCCGACGACCGCGTACACGGCGGAGGCGTGCTGGCGTGGCTGCCGAACCGCGACTACGAAGTCACGGTGCGCGTGCGCATCGGCCTGGAACACGAGCGGAGCGGTGCGCAGGACACCACCGTCGAGCAGAAGGCGTACTTCCGCACGAAGGGATTGCCCGGACTGAACGCCGTGGCGCGCGTCGGCGACGAGATCGAGCCGTACGTGGAGTCGCGCTACCCGGGACCGGGCGCGGTGCGGCTCTATCGCCGCGAGCCGCTCGTGGTCGCGTTCACGGAGCGCTTCAACATCGTCGTACCGGTGAATCGCACGCCGTCGGCCGCGGAAGAAGCGAATCAGATTCTCGAATGGGTGCTCGCCGTGGAGAAGGTCGGCGGCGTCATGGGATACGAGCGGCTCTCGCAGACGGCGCCGGATTGGGTCGTCGCGCATCGCGGCACCGCGCCGCCGGTCGGACCGCGCCGTCCGATCGTGCTCGATACCGTGGTCTTCCACACCACGGAACGGACCGCGCCGTCGATCGAGCCGCTGGTGGTTCGTTATGAAGCGATGATGCGGCGGCCCGGCGGCTGTGCGAACCCGGGCGACGGTCTGCATCCGTCGCAAGTGCTCGTGCACGAGCCGTACGATCCGGGCGCGCCCGCGGACGCGACGCCGCGATGGGAAGCGGATCAGGAACTACGCGTGAGCCTGCGCCAGAAGGATGCGCCGTTCGTCGATCGCGTCGCGTTCGAGCCGGCCGACGCGACGGCGTTCACGAGATCGGCTGCGAGCGGCTCTCCCGCGGTATGGCGCTCGGATGAAGGCGCGATGCGCGTCGCGGCCGATCCGCAGCCGGCGGCCGCGCAGTACGCCGTCTTCGGCGAGACCGGCTGGCGCCACGTGCAGGTCGAGGCGACCGTCGATCCCGACGGCGGCGAGGCCGGCGTGGCGGTGGCATTCTCCGGTTCGCAATGCGTCGAGGCTCTACTCTCGTCGGCGGGAACGCTCCGGCTGATCGAGCGCGACGGCGCAACGACTCGCGATCTCGCTCCGCCGATCGCCCTCGGCGCCGCACCCGGTCCGGTGACGCTCGCAGTGATCGCGTTCGACGATCGCATTCGCGCCACGGCTGGCGAGCGCAGTGTCGAAGGCGCGTTCGGCGCGATTCGCGAAGGGCGCCTGGCGCTGGTCTCCCGCGGCGGCGGCCGGTTCACGCGCCTCGTCGTCAGCGGACTCGATGCCTGGCGCTTCCACGCCCACACCAGCCGCTACGACGACTTCCCGTCGCACATCGAGAGCTTCGACGGCGTGGTGGGCGTCCTCCGGCCCGGCGACGTCGGAACGGCGTCCGCGATGGTCGCCGATCTGATCACGCGCACCGGTGCGCAGATCCCCCTGGTGATGACCGAGCGCTCCGATCTCGAAACGCGGCAGCGGCTCTTCGAGACCTGGACCACTTCCCTCGGCCTCCCGCTTCGCGACGATCCGCGCATCCTTGCGCTGACCCGCTGGGAGGAGGCCGGCGCCACTTCGCTCCTGCTGCTGGAAAGCGATGAGCCGCTGCCGTTCAGCCGCGATGTCACGGTCGCGATCTCGAAGCGAACGGCCGGCACTCCGTGGCCGCCGCACGTGCACGATTTCCCGGCGGAGGTACAGGCGTTCTTCGCCGGATTCCGCTTCGAGGGCGACCGCTTCATCGCGCCGCGCCCGCCGAAACAGCTCGTCCGCGCCCGACGGATTCTCCGGGCGGTGGTCATCCGCGGCCGCATCAGCGCAGAAGTGTTCGACGTCGAAGGCCGGACGAAGACTTTCATCGCCAAGCGCGGCCATGACACCGCGCGCTGGCCGCGGGAACTGGGCGTCCCAAACCCCGGCGACCTCCTCATTCTCGACGCTCACGGCGAGCCGCTGCTCCCGCCCCTTCCCTCCCCCAGCCCCGTGGTCTGGACGCCGGTCCAGGCGAGCGTCCTCTCCAACGGTGACGAGACCTGCGCGCTGATCGTCCCGAACACGCCCCTCGGCGCGGGGACGTACCGCCTCCAGTTCGAGATCGACCGCCGCCGCTGGCGCGCGGCCGCACCGGACGCAGCATCCAACTACCGCGCAACCGCGATCATCTCTCTGGAGACAATGGCCTGAACTTAGGAATCACAGGCCCCTCATCCGGCCTTCGGCCACCTTCTCCCCGCAAGCGGGGCGAAGGGCAACAAATTCACTCTACTGAGATACCGCAATGCAGTTAAGTGACAACGAATCAAGTAGTTACTCAACCGATCGGTGTATCGACTACCTCGACCTCAGGGTCGAGTCAGTCAATGAGGAAGTCCGCAACCCCAGCTGCGAAGTCGGAGCATCTCGACACTGAGGTCTGCAACCTCGATATCGAGGTCGAGCATCTCGACACCGAGGTCCGCGATCTCGATATCGAGGTCGAGCATCTCGACACCGAGATCCGCGATCTCGATATCGAGGTCGGAGCATCTCGACACCGAGGTCCGCGATCTCGATATCGAGGTCGAAGCATCTCGACACCGAGGTCCGCGATCTCGATATCGAGGTCGGACGATCTCGACACCGAGGTCCGCGATCTCGATATCGAGGTCGGAGCATCTCGACACCGAGATCCGCGATCTCGATATCGAGGTCCAAGCATCTCGACACCGAGGTCCGCGATCTCGATATCGAGGTCGGAGCATCTCGACACTGAGGTTCCGCGATCTCGATATCGAGGTCGGAGCATCTCGACACCGAGGTCCGCGACCTCGATATCGAGGTCGGAGCATCTCGACACCGAGGTCCGCGATCTCGATATCGAGGTCGGAGCATCTCGACACTGAGGTCCGCGACCTCGATATCGAGGTCGGAGCATCTCGACACTGAGGTCCGCGATCTCGACATCGAGGTCGGAGCATCTCGACACTGAGGTCCGCGACCTCGATATCGAGGTCCAAGCATCTCGACACCGAGGTCCGCGATCTCGATATCGAGGTCGCAGCATCTCGACACTGAGGTCCGCGATCTCGACATCGAGGTCGGACCATCTCGACACCGAGGTCCGCGATCTCGATATCGAGGTCGGAGCATCTCGACACTGAGGTCCGCGATCTCGATATCGAGGTCGGAGCATGTCAATGACGACCTGACTCACCCCCTTATCCACCCCAGTGGTAGGGAACTACGGCGCTCCCGACTCTCCTTAGTCAGGAGCGAAAGGAGAACTGTATGCGTCGATGGTCCGTCGTCCTTCAGATCCTCTGGTCCATGCTTTCCGTAGCCGCGCTGGCGCAGGGCACCGGCGCTGACTGGCCGATGTACAGCGGCACGTACGACAGCCAACGCTTCTCGAGTCTCGACCAGATCAACGCCGCCAACGTCAAACAGATCCGTCCCGTGTGGGCGTTCCAGACCGGCATCGCCAATCCGAACATGTCGTTCGAGAACACGCCGATCGTCGTCGCTGGAGTGATGTACGTCTCGACCGGAAACGACATCATTTATGCGATGGACGCGGAGAGCGGCGCGCTGAAGTGGGCGTTCGATCCGAAAATCAAGGTCGACACCGGCATCCTCGGCACGATCGCTCCCGGCATCGATCAACAGCTCAAGCTTTGCTGCGGTCAGAACAGCCGCGGCCTGGCCTTCTACAAGAACCGGATCTACATGGGCACGCTCGACGGGCGGCTGATCGCGCTCAATGCCGCCGACGGCACCGGCGTGAAGACGTTTACCGACAACATTCTGAAGACGCCGGGGCAGGTCCAGGTGCTCGAGCTGAAAGCAGGCTACAGCTGGACCGCGGCGCCGATCGTATGGGACGACAAGATCTTCTTCGGCGCGGCCGGCAGCGAATACCGCACGCGCGGACGCTTTCACGCCTTCGACGCCAACACCGGCAAGCTGCTGTGGCAGTGGTACACCATCCCCGCACCGGGCGAGCCGGGCGGCGACAGCTGGCCGAATAAGAAAACCGGCGGCAAGTTTCCTTACGAGATCGGCGGCGTGGGCGTGTGGATGAATCCCACGATCGATGTCGCCAACCGGCAGGTGATCTTCGGCACCGGCAATCCGAATCCCGACTTCCTCGGCGAGCTGCGCGCCGGCGACAACCTCCACAGCTGTTCCGTGGTGGCGCTCGATACCGATACCGGCAAGCTGCGCTGGGCGTTCCAGCAGGTGCGCCACGACATCTGGGACTACGATCAGGCTTCGCCGCCCGTGCTCTTCACATCCACGATCAGCGGCCGGCCGGTGGAAGCCGTCGGCGCCGCGGGGAAGACCGGCTGGTTCTACATCCTCGACCGCAAGACCGGCAAGCCGCTCATCGACATGATGAACCTCGAAGTGCCGCAGGATCCCAAACAGGCCACGGCCAAAACGCAGCCGGTGCCGAAGAACGTCCCGCCATTCGTGACGCACAAGAACATGTGGGCGCCGCCGACGCTGGACGGCGTGCTCGTGTCGCCGGGGCTCAGCGGCGGATCGGAGTGGAGCCCGCTCTCGTTCAACCCGAAGCTCAACTACGTGTATGTGTCGGCCATCGACAAGGAAGTCGTGTTCTGCCGCGTGCCGACTACCTTGCAGGAATGGAAGACCAAGCCGCCGACGCCGGAAGGTCAGGAGTGCCGCCGCGTCGCCCAGCTGGCCTACCTCGGCTCGAAAATCTCGAAGCTGGACGTAGGAGGATTCGCCATCATTCCGCCGCCGCCGTTCCCTCAGCCGGTCGGCGCCTTCGTGGCCATCGACGTCAACACCGACAAGGTCGTGTGGCGTCACCCGACCGATCCGCATCCCATCGGCGGCACCCTGTCCACCGCGGGAGGCTTGGTCTTCGCAGGCGAATCGGACGGCTACTTCAACGCGCTCGACGCCAAAACCGGCGCAATGCTGTGGCGTTTTCAGACCGGCTCCGGCGTCAACGCCGCACCCATGACCTACTCGGTCAAAGGGAAGCAATACATCGCCATCTCGGCAGGAGGCGTCGCCGGACAGAGCCTGCCGAACGCCGCGCAGCCCAAAGACGCAAAACAGGAGGAGAGCCCGTCGTACGTGCAGAACAAGCGGACCAACGTGCCGGATGATTGGAAGTACTTCCGGCAGGGAGGAACCGTGTTCGTGTTCGCTCTGCCCGATTTGCCGGATTGAGAATCATTGGTGACCCCGAGAGGATTCGAACCTCCGACCAAGAGTTTAGGAAACTCCTGCTCTATCCGTGCTGAGCTACGGGGTCACGAATCTACGTTAACACGTCCACTGTTTCGCGCGATTTCAAGTGGAGCGGCGGGCTTTGCGGATGGGGGTGACGAGTCGTTTTGACGACAGCGGCGAGGACGCCGCCGGGCCTCCTCGCCGCTTCGCCTAATCGCGCACTTTCGCGGTGCCGTCGAAATATGCCTGGTACTTCGGCCAGCTCCACACCGCGATCTCGCGTCCGACTTTCAATCCGACGTTGTTGTCGACGGGGATGTGATAGCCGCCCATCGCGCGCGAGAGGGCGGCCATGTCGGCGGTCGCGGTCCACGTCGGCAAATCGAGCGTCATCTCTTCACCCGGATTGTCCTCGGTCAGCTCACAGTGTTTGCGCTTCTCGCAGTAGCCGTACTTGTCCGTGCCGGTGAAGAGCTCGAGGGTCTTCGAGCACGCGCCGCTGACGGTCGCATGTCCGCTCGTGTAGCCGGGGAACGGCGGCGTGACGAATGACTCCGGTGAATACGGATGCCACTCCTCGGCCGGCATGTCGCGCACGCCGCCCTTCACGCCCGCCCAGCCCTTGACCGTCTGGCCTTTGAAGAAATAGTGGACGAGCGTCCACGGCCGCGACGAGTCGTAGTAGCGCTTCGTCTCCCAGCAGGAGATGAACGCGTCGAACGCGACGTTCGCGACGGCGAAGTACATCTTCACGTCGGTGTCGAGATCGTGATTGTCGCGGCGCGAGACGTCCTGCGAGAAGCGCAGCCAGTGCCCGCTCTGTCCCGTCGAGCGCGGGCCGTCGCGCATGAACTCGACGATTGCTTTTTGTTCATGCGTCAGCGAGTTGTTGTACGTCAGGACCTGCGCCGCTTCTTTCTTCAGCGCGTCGGCGTCGGTCGTCGTCTTCGGCGGAGGCGGCGGGCGGAACTGCGAGCTGCTCTCCATCACGAACGGCTTCACGCGATACCAAAACGGGGTGAGAAATCCCGGCGTGATCTGGCGGCCGTCTTTCAGTTTGAACGTGATCGGCTGCCAGCGATCGGGATCGATGATCTTGTCGGGCGGATTCACCGGCACGTAGTACGTGTAGTCCGCGTACGGCTTGCCGTTGCCGCCCGCTTCGTCGCCGAGCTGATTTGCGCCGTCGTGCCGGCGGTAGTCGATCACCGCCTGCGCCGCGAGATTGCCGATGCCTTCCGGCGTCGCGGGATCGACCGACTCGTTCGCCGGGTCGTATCCCATCTTCTTCATCTCGCCGTCGAGATACGCCTTCGCTTCGGGATAGACGAACAGCAGCGACTTGTACGACGCGTAGCTGATCGCCTTCTTCTTGTTCTCCAGCGTCCGCTCGTTTTCGGGGCGGCGCAGTTTGCCGCCGAGCCGCGATCCCACCGCTTTCGCGTCGTATGCGGCCCACGCATCGAACATCGCCGTCGCCCAGATCGCGAGCGTGCGCGAGACGATCGTCGGCCGCGCGCCGTTCGCATCCACCTCGCGCGCCGTCGCCTCTTCGGCGATGTCGAGCCAGACGTAGGCGAGCGAGACGTGCGATTTGTCCTCGATCGGGAGGAAATGATGCAGCGGCTTCTCCTGCGCGCACAGCGGCGCGGCGAGGAGAACGACAGCTATCGCGAGAACCAGGGCCCGATGCATGACGAAGCGGATCAAGGAAAGTTTAGCATGTGGCGACCGCTGCCCTCAGCGGTCGCGCGGTGCGAAGCGCCGCCGGCCGGCAAAGCCGGCGGTGCCGCTGAGGGCAGCGGCACCCACAAAGTCGACGGCGGCAAGTGCTACGCCTTCGGCTTCGGCAACGGGAACTCTTCGCGCGTCGGTCCGAACATGCCGGCCGGTTTTCCGCCCGACTGGCGAATCATCATCGTGAGCTGGCCGCGGTGATGCGCGCCGTGGAGCACGATGAAGTCCCACAGGTGATCGCGCATCGGCACGTCTCCGCCGAACGTTTTGATCGGGCGGTCGAGATCTTCGGCCGTGTATCCGCTCAAACGCTCGCGCGCTTCGCGATGCACGCGCTCGTACTCCGGCGCAAGCGCTTCGACAGACTTCGGACGTTGCATTCCCGGCGGGCGCTCGTCCATCGCGTACGCGCCTTTGGCAGCGAAGAACGAGCCGTACGCCTCCCCTTCCGCGAGGTGCCAGGCCATCTCTCCGATCGACCGTCCCTCGGGGTCGGGGCGATAGTCGTATTGGTCCTTCGGAATCGTCTGCAGCAGTTTCACGGTCTTCGCGGCCTCACGGTCCCACACGTCGATGAATCGTTCGAGCTCGTTCATTTGCCAGCAATCTCCTTCCATGCATTCAGTGCGCGCTCGACTTCCGGCTTCAGTTTCGCGAAGCCTTCGCGCGCGTCGGGGCTCGGTGCTGCATCCGCTCCGTCGACCGCGTCGAGCACGTTCTCGATCGCGGCGAGATAGAAGCGGAGGTTTTTCGGCGGCGGTGCGTTCGGCATGCTCGTCGATCCGAACGTGGCACTGAGACCGGCGACTTCTTCGATCCGTTTCCGCATCGGCTCGCCGGTCGTCTTCTTGTACAGCGACTCGGACTCGGTGACCGCCGCGTCGAGAGCGAAGCGCAACACGTCGATCTGCTTCGCGAGCGCGAACTGTTCGGCATACGCGGACATCGGCACTTTCACGCGCGGATCGGGATCGATGCGCAGCGGCTGTTCGAGCTTGCGATCGCCGACCGTGAGGACGACGCGATAGTCGCCCGGCGGCGCCCAGATGCCGGGGCTCCACACGCCGCGGGTTCCGGCGAGACGGATCGGCCAGACGAAGCGATGCATCCCCGGCGTCGCCGGCAGCATTACCGGCATCGGAAACCACTCCGGCGCGGTGCGCAGCTTCGCGGGATCGATCTCCGGCGGCGCGTCGGCGCTGCTGTAACGGCGCACGAGCGCGTTCTGCGCGTCGAAGATTTCGAGCGTGACCGGCGTCGCCGCGTCGAGCACATAGTCGATGTACGCGCCGGCCGGCGGATTCGACGCGAGAGGCTCGTCCTTCGGCATCGGCGTGCCGGTGAATCCCGCGAAACGGAGTCTCACTACGGCCGCCGGCGTGAAAAGGTACGGACGTTGACCAACGCGCTGCCGCAGCGGCGTGACGTCGTCCATGATCCAGAAGCCGCGCCCATGCGTCGCGATCACGAGATCGTTGCCGTGCACGTCGATGTCGCGCACCGACGTCACCGGCAGATTCATCTGCAGCGGCTGCCACGCTTCGCCGTCATCGAACGAGACGAAAATCCCGCGCTCCGTTCCGGCGTACAGCAAGCCTTTCACCGCGCTGTCCTCGCGGACGACATTCACCGCGTGATTCGCAGGAATGCCGTTCACGATCAGCTTCCACGACTTGCCGCCGTCGTGCGTGCGGTAGATGTACGGGTGAAAATCGTCGAGGCGATGGCGGTCGACCGCGGCGTACGCGGTCTCCGCGTCGAAGTGCGACGCGTCGATGATGCCGATCTTCGACCACGGCGTCAGCGCCGCCGGCGTGACGTTCTGCCAGTGCGCGCCTTCGTCGTGCGTGCGCCAGATCAAACCGTCATCCGTGCCGGCCCAGAGGTCGTGATCGGCGACGCGCGACGGCGCGATCGCGTAGATCACGCCGCGTCGCGGACCGGTCTGCTGATGCAGCGCCGCCGTCGCCGCGTCGAGATTCGGCGGAACGCCGGGATCCTCGCGCGTGAGATCGGGACTGATGATCGTCCACCGATTCCCGCCATCCTCGGTGCGATACAAACGCTGGTTCGCGAAATAGAGCACGCGCGGATCGCGCACGGAAAAGACGAGAGGCAGCGTCCACGTGCGGCGCTCGTTGCCTTCGAAATGCGCGAGTGTCGGATCGACCGAGCGCGTCTGCTGCGTGCGCAGGTCGAGACGATCGACGCGGCCGCCGTAGATGATGTGATCGTCTTTCGGATCGGGCGCGATGTTGTCGCTCTCCCCTCCCGCGGTCGTCTCGCGGAAGTTCATCATCGTGATGCCGTCGATCGTGTTCGTGCGGCTCGGCAGACTCACCGCGCCGGAGTCCTGCTGCGCGCCGTAGACCTTGTACGGGAAGCTCGTGTCGGTGCTGACGTGATAGAGCTGCGCGGTCGGCTGGTTGTACCAGCTGGTCCACGTTAGGCCGCCGTTGACGGACACGACCGCGCCCTGGTCTACGCCGAGGATGCGGCGCGCGGGAAACTGCGGATCGATCCAGAGCGTGTGATAGTCGTCGCCTCCCGGCGCGCCTTTCACCGGCACGAACACTTTGCCGCCGTCGTCCGAGCGAAAGAGATTCACGTTGCACGAGTAGACGACGTCGGCGTTCTCCGGCTCGACGGTGATCTCGCCGAAATACCAGCCGCGGCTCCAAACGCGCGTGTCGCTCGACGTGCGCGTCCAATGCGCGCCCGCGTCGTCGGAGCGATACATCCCGCCTTCTTTCGCATCGACGATCGCGTACACGCGTTGCGGATTCGACTGCGCGACGGCGAGGCCGATGCGGCCTGTATTCTCCGGAAACCCGTTGCCGCGAATCTCCGTCCAGTGGTCGCCGCCGTCCGTCGACTTGAACAAGCCGCCGTCCGGTCCGTTCGATGGCGGATAGACACTCCACGGCGGGCGGCGCGTTTCCCACAGCGCGGCGTACACCACGTTCGGATTGCCCGGCTCGAACGCGAGATCGATCGCGCCGGCGTCGAAGCGGCTGAGGATGCGCGTCCACGTCGCGCCGCCATCGCGCGAGCGAAACACGCCGCGCTCGGTGTTCGAACCGTAGGGGTGTCCGAGGGCGCAGACGTAGACGAGATTCGGATCGGAGGGATGCACGCGGATGCGCGCGATCTGCTGCGAGTCGGCGAGGCCGATGTGCGACCACGTTTTGCCGCCGTCGGTCGAGCGATACATCCCGTTGCCCTGCGCGATGTCCGAGCGCATGTCCGATTCGCCGCTGCCGACGTAGATCACTTTCGGATTCGAAGGCGCCACCGCGATCGCGCCGATGGAACCGATCGGCTGACTGTCGAAGATCGGCTGCCACGTTCGTCCGGCGTCGCGCGTCTCCCACACGCCGCCGTTCACACTGCCGAAGTAGAAATGCTCCGGCTCGTTCGGAACGCCGGTGACCGCGAGCACGCGTCCGCCGCGAAACGGACCGATCAAACGCCAGCGCAGATCCTGGAACAGCGACGGATCGACGGTCGCCGCGTGGGCGAAGGCGGTGACGATGAGAAGAAGGGAGAGAAGGACTCGCTTCGACATCGCGCGACATCATAGTCGCGCGATGTCTTCTTCCCGTTACGAATCGGTTATGCGGTGACGGGCTCGTGCCGGCGCAGCGCGAGGTTCGCGAAGCCGCCGAGAGCGGCTGCGGTGAGGATCGCGGCGTTCAACGCAAGCGAAGTGTCGATGCGCAGCAGCGCGTCGAGCGAAAGCGCGCCGGGGCCGGTGAGGCCGATCGCGATCGCCGCGGCGGCGTAGAGCAGCGGCAGCTCGATGCCGTTGGAGTTCGCGAAGAGGCCGCCTTTCCAATGGACGGTGATCGCGGCGACGATCATCGTCGCGAGGACGAGCGCCGGACCGATCGGGCCGAAGAGGCCGATCGCAACGAGCAGGCCGCCCGCGAATTCGCTCGCGCCGGCGGCGAAGGCGAAGAAGCGGCCGGGGCGGAAGCCGAGGGACTCGAAGTAGCCGCCGGTGCCGTTGAGACCGTATCCGCCGAACCAGCCGAAGAGCTTCTGCGCGCCGTGCGCGGCCATGACGATGCCGAAGATGAGCCGCAGAACCAGTAATCCTTGTGCCATGTGACCTCCTATTTCGTAGTGACTATACTTTAGTTAGCGACTATAAGCCAGTCAGCCGCATTGGAATTCCCAGCGCCTTACGGCTATTCTGGAAAGCGCTACGTTGGAAAAACTATGGAAGCGAAAGCCCCCGAGCTCTGCGCGCAGTTCCACCAGGCGATCGAGCTGATCGGCAAGCGCTGGACCGGCGCGATCGTCTACCTCCTCCTCCGCTCCTCCTGCCGCTTCGCCACGCTCCGGGACGCGATCCCCGACATCACCGACCGCATGCTCAGCGAGCGGCTGCAGGAGCTCGAGCAGAACGGCATCGTCAGCCGCACGGTCGTGCCGGAGACGCCGGTGCGGGTCGAATACGCGCTCACGAAAAAAGGACGCGCGCTCGCCGCCGCGCTCGACGCGATCGGCGAATGGGCGCACGCGTGGGGCGCGAAGGGCGCGCGATCGAAGTCACGAAAACGGGCGCGCGCCTGACCTGTACTATTCTTTCCGTAAGCAGAAAGGTGGGCCCGATGCTCCGTCGAGTCGCTCCCCTCCTCGTCGTCCTCTCGTTTGCGTGCGCCACCAAGCCGCCGCAGCTCGCGTACTGTCCGCCGGCGCCGTTCGCCAATTGCACCGAGGCGAAGTGCGCGCTGCAATCGGACGGCAATTACACCTGCTGGTGCGTCGAGGACACGCGCTACTCGGCGACCTTATGGGCGGGATCGCAAGCGGCGTCCTGCAAGGACGCGACGGCGACGTATCTTCAATCGCGCTACCACCCGACCACTGCCTATCAGGTATGCGACTCTACCGCGGCCAATCAAACGTGGGCCTGGTGCCTCGGCGTCAGCTGCAAACCATCCACGAACCCGAACGACCCGAACAGCAAGGAGAACATCGCCTGCACGTGCATCCCCGTTCCATCGGGCGTGCAGGCGGTTCCGTACATCGTTACGACGAACACCTGGTCCGCGGAGAACTGCGCGTTCAAGTATTGGTCGTCTGCGACACCCGCCGACGTCGCGCAGGCCACTTCGTTTTTGCAGAAGCAGCCCGGACTCGCCAACCTGAAGCCGCCCACCCTCCTCCAGCCGCCGAAATGAGCGCGATCACCGAGGCGCGAAGACGCCGAAGGATCTCGAAATGTGCGGAGATGTGCGTATTCAAACACATCGCAAGAGCAGTGAACGATGAAGGATGATCGATGAAAGATGATCGATGAAGGATCCGAAATGTCATTCATCCTTCATCGTTAACGTACTCGCGGAGATCGTCGGATCTTGGCTTTTGGAATTTCGAGATCCTTCGCCGTCTTCGCGGCTCAGGATGACGGTGATTTTTTCACATCCTCAGAGGCTGTGAAAATTTCCAAGAGCTTTGTGGCGACCGCTGCCCTCAGCGGTCGCGGCGGCGCTACGCGCCGCTGGCGCCGCCGTGAGGCGGCGCTGTGACCGCTGAGGGCAGCGGTCACCACATCCTCATCAGGACGACGGAACTTCTGTATCGTCGAATTAGCGAATGGAGCACCAATGGAAGCGAGACGCCGGCGTTCCGATGGTCAATGGCTCAATGCCGCGCGGAGCGGCGCTTCCCCGTGGGCGGCGGCGGCTGCCCCGCGTCGCCGGAGAGGATGATCGCCGGCGACTGCGTCCACGTCGTCCGATTGCCGGCGATGTCTTCGATCTCGATCCGCAAGTCGACGGAATCCGCGCCCGCGCGGGTGACCGCTGCGAGATCGGTGCGATACATCTCGCCCGCGGGGAAGCGGCGTAACTGCGCGACGTCGCCGAGGTCGGAGCCTTGATGGACGGCGGTCAGCGGGGTCCAAGTGGCGGATCCGTGTGCGCGATAGAACACCTTGGTCGCCTCGCGTTTCAACTCGCGCGTCGAGCCGAGCTTGCTGCGCTGGTCGGCGGGCGGATAGAAGTAGTCGCCCGCGGCGAAGAAGAGTGACGCGTTGCTGTTCTTCTCCAGCTTCTCGGCGAGTCGCCCCTGCGCGTTCAACACGCGCAGCGCGGTGAGCGTGGGCGCGTCGAGGTCGTTCGGATCGCTGCCGAAGCGCACCTCCACCTCGCCGCGCGACGGCTGTCCGGCGATGTTCATGTCGTCGCGCGCGGCCACGTAGCGGCCGCCCGTCTGCGGCGCGGGACCGGGATCGCATGGACCTTCATCGCAGGTCGTGAGATTCGTGTATGTGCCGGCGGCGACTTGCGCGTTCGCGGCGTTGTAGCTGACCCACGGCGTGTCCTGCGTGACGTAGCGATACCACTCGCCGAGCGGCCCGACGAACCCCGGGACCAGTCCGATGTAGCGATTCGGCGCGGTGCCGAAGAACGAGAATGCGTAGAGCGGTGAGGTACCGAGCGTGAGCTCTTCGCCGTCCGAGATGCGATAGGCGGCGGGCGACGCATACACCCACGGCACGGAAACGATCGCGCCGTCGATGCCGCGCAGCTTTCCGATCGCCGTACTTCCCATGTCGAAGTCGATGCCCGACGTTCCGACGCCCGACTCCATCGTCGTGAAGTAATCGAGGATCATCTGCGGCCCGAGCTCGACCGGCGAACAATCGCTCAGGCTCTCCGTGACGATGGACGGCGTTCGCACCCCGGTCGTGAGGCATGCGAACACGGCGTTCGGTCCCTGCTTCGGTTGCGGGAAGCGAACGCGCACATGTTTGTACGTCGCCGGTCCCGCGCTCATCGTCGCCGACTGCGCGACGCCGGCGAGCGGCGGATACTGCACGTTGTACGCGCGGCCGTGCGTCACATCGAAGTACGCGTCGAACAAATGGAACGTAAACGTCGGCGAGACCGGAGAGAAAAACAGCTTCGGAACGGTGGCAGGAATTTGAAGCGTGACGGCGACCGCCGGCAGCTTCGCGTAGACGAAGCGAAGCGTGCGGATGTGATTGATCTGCGCCGGCAATTGATCGAATGCGGTGCCGAATTGGTCGCGCGCGTCGAGGACGACTTCCGCCGATGTGTCGGCGCGATGCAGCGCCACTTCGCTGTCGCCGGATGCGGTGCGATTTTCCGCGAATGCAATGCGCGCCGCGTACGGCACCGCGCTCGTGTCATACGCCAGCATCAGAAAATCCCACCGCGTGTCCGGCTGCGTGAAGAGCTCGGCCTTCCCCTCGTCGTAGAGGAACACGACCTTCGCCGTGCTCTCCGAAAGCGCGAGCGCGCTCACCGCGGGCTGATCGTAGGAGATCGTCACGCGCGCGGCGCGCGCGACGAACCACGGCAGCGCGAACGGCGCGGCGCCGCGAAACTCAATGTTTCCGTCGATGAAGGACGCCGCCGGAAACGCAACGGTGCTGTTGTTGATGACGAGCCGCAAATCGACCGACTTCGACTCACCCGCCGCGAGCTGCAGCGTTGCCGGCGTGGCGGTGAACGTTGCTCCCGCCGGAACATTCGTCGCGACGACGTCGAACGTGCGCGCGTCCGCCGCGCGATTCGTGAGCGTGACGCTGCGCGTCGCCTCGAACGTGCCGCCCTTCCCGCTGGCGAGTCCGAAGCTGATGCCGGCGCCGTCGACGAACGTCGTCGCCGTGTCCGCGCGTGCGACATCGATGCGTCCCGCTGCGCGCGCAAGCGCCGCGTCGTCGACAGCCATCGCCGTCGTCACGAGCGCGCTCTTGATCTCCGCCGGCGTCCATGCCGGATGCAGTTTGCGCAGCAGCGCCGCCGCTCCGGTGACGTGCGGAGCTGCCATCGATGTTCCGTCCATCGCGACAATGAGACCGCTGAGGTAGGTCGATTGAATCGCGACGCCGGGCGCCATCACGTCCGGCTTGAATCCGAGGAGCGCGGGCGACGGACCGCGCGAGCTGAACGTCGCGACCGTTCCGAACGACGTCACCGCGCCGACGGTGATCGCGGTGCGCGCCGTGCCCGGGCTGCCGATCGAGTCCGGCCGGCCCGCGTTGCCCGCCGCCACCACGACGATCACGCCCGCGGCCGTTGCGTTGTCGACGGCATGCGACACGAGATCGTCGGCGGTGCCGGGACCGCCGAGGCTGAGATTGATCACGTCGAGGTGATCGGAAGGATTGCCGTCCTGATTCGGATCGATGCTGCGCTCGATCGCCGCGATGACGTTCGACTGCAATCCGCTTCCCTGCGCGCTCAAGACTTTGTACGCGTACAGCGTTGCTCCCGGCGCGACGCCGGCGATCTCGGGCGAGTCGGCCGCGATGATGCCGGCGACGTGCGTGCCGTGACCGGCGTCGTCTTTCGGATCGCCGTCGTTATTCGCGAAGTCCCATCCGCCCGCGACCTTGTGTCCCGGGCCGAATGCGCCGCCGAGGGCGGGATGCGTGTAGTCGATGCCGGTGTCGATCACGCCGATGCGGATTCCGTCGCCGCGCGTCGCGAGCGAGCTCGCATTCACGCGAGCGGCGGCGTCGATCGCCGCGGCCGTGGGTTTCGCATCGCCGGCCGCATACGCGGTGACCACGCGATCGGGAACCACCGCTTTCACGTACGGAAGGCGGCGAATCGCATCGAGCGACTCGCGCGGCACATCGATCGCCGCGCCGAAGATCGCCTGCACGTATTCGTAGCGGATCACCGGCGTCGCCGTTTGTTCGTGCGGATGCCGCTCGACCGTGCTCATCACGTCGCCGCGAAATCGCGCGAACGTCGCCGCGGCCGTCGTCCCGGGAATCCGCTGAAACTCCACGATGGCCGCGCCGCTCGGCAGCGGCTGCGCACGCAGCTCGATGTCATTCGATTGGGCGTGGAGTGTGGTCGCGGCAAGCAGAAGGGAGAGGACAAGGATCCGAGGCATGCACCGTAGGGTACAGGGCAAATCGAAAGTGGAAGTGACGGAACGGTGGAGGCTTCCGCTCGCACTGTCATGTTCTTGCGTGAAAGCGGCGCGTGCACTCGATGAATAGGAATTCGCGCAAAAGTGGCCTGGCAGAAAGGTGGTACGACAAGAAGGGACCACGTCAGATCTGCCTCATGAGCCATAAAATAACGGCATGTCAACGAACGATGCGGCAGATCACGAGACCGCGCAAAAGTGGCTGAAGACACTATCCGGGCAAGTGCTGCGACTGAGAATGGATTACCGCATCTGGGACGAGACCCAGGCGATCATTCGGGCTAATCCAAAATTACATCGCTCCAGTGAATTCTATCGCTGGATGAGAGAAATGTTTGTGTCCGGCGTCGCAATGTCGGTACGCCGCTTAACCGACAGCGACACCCGCGCTATTTCGTTCTTCCGTTTCCTGAAGCTCGTGAAGGGCAATGCATCTCTCGTGTCGCGTCAGCGATACCGTAAGTTGTATAGAGACGACGACGTCTTTTCGCAGCAGCTTCGGGAATTGGGAATCATGACGGATCACGTGAAGGCGGAATACGAGATGCTGGTTGGACCCGGGAAGGAGCAGCCGAGTCCTGACGATATTCAGCGCGAACTTGACGCGATGCAGCAGTTAACTTCGAAGATCGTTGCGCTGGCAGACTCCTCGATCGCTCATCACGAAGAAAAGAAGCCGGAGGATCTCCCAACCTTTGCCGACGTTGACAAGGCGATCAGCTTTTTCGAAGAGCTTCTAAAACGATATCGGTTGCTGTTCGATGCCACGAGCATGTCTACGGATATTACGTTCCAGTACGATTGGAAAGCGATCTTCCGCGTGCCTTGGATTCCTTAGAGGTCGCCCAACGGCTTGAGCCTAAGCTGCACGGCCAGGGCCTACGTGCCGAAGCCGACGCGGCACGGCGGCCGCAGCGAATGAGTCGAATCCGACGAGTCGCAAACTGCGGCCGGCGTGCCGCCGCTCATTCTTGTATGTTGACGAGCAGGCTCGGCCGCACGCAGGAGTTAGCCGGCCGATCGTAAGACGCTTTCAATGTAACCTACCGCATCCTCAAAATTGACAAGGACCTTGCACTGATAGTGAGCGAGTTCATCGTAGATTGCGGGATTGGCGAAACCCTTTCGATCTTGGCTTACAAAGCATTTCGGCCCGACTGGTGTTGACTTCGCGTGCGCTATCACACTTGCCAGCACAATGGAATCAGGCGGCGAAAGGGAACATCGACGCTCGAGTTCTACGGCAGCTATGAGAACTTCGGTAGATAGTGGCTCAATTGTGCCATGTTCTTCGATAACAGCAATTGCCTGCTCAAGGCGGCCGCGCGCTTCTTCGCCGCTTGCGACTATTGCGGCGAGGAGATCTTTCGACGTCTCAGGGAGTGCTTCGAACTGTTGTGAACGAGAGAGCTGCCGTATGAGCGGCTGAAGCTGATCTCGCAACAGAATATTTCTTTCCGAAAGGCGGATGTCCCAAGTGCTACGTGCTTCTGCGACGGAAAATGCCGGAATCACGAGAGCCACTGAACGGCGTCTTGCCAGCGCGAGGATCGTTTCACAACTCTGGCGGCGCTCCTGAAGGTATGCCACCTCAAGGAGGAAGTTAGTTTCCGCGTAGACAATCACGCAGCTTGGGACCTGATGACACCATCACGAATTGATTCAATAAGCCCCGAGTCCCGAAGCCATGCAGGTTGTTCGGCTTCCGGCATTCCTGCAACGACGTCACTCAGCCAAGCGTAGATCAGCGCTTCGAAACTGCGCTCGCTGAGAGTGTCAAGAGAACCATGGAGACGGAGAAGATATGGCCGAAGAGCAACCGCAGTGTCTCCTTCAAACTCGGGCGGCCCAGCCTCACCGCTTGGATGACGCCACAGATATAGGTGATCCCGAAGGGCTAGCAGGAAGAATGGAGCAGGCGGTATCTGCGCATGCACGAGCAAGTTGCGCAAGAATCTTCCTGCCCATTCCGGCGATGGAGCAATGGTGTTGTTCGCCTCGACGACGAGCTGTATGGCTCCACCTGGTTTTTCAACCACGAAGTCGGCGGTCGGTCGTCTCTCTTCCATCGCTCGGGTGATTCTATCCGAAACTTCACCCGGTCAGCCCAACTCCGACTTACCGTGTTGCAACCGCGCGCTCGAGTACTGCAAGACGCACATCCCTCGGTCCCGCGATCTCGATGATCGCGCAACCGAGCTCGTACCCGCCGATGATCTCGAGCAGCTGGTCATTCATCGCTTCGCGCAGTGCCGGATCCTCGGACTCCGGTACATCGATGCGATCGGTGTCATTGAGAGGAAGGACGACGAGCAGGTCGACGTGGCGCATGCCGGTGGCGACGAGCTCCAACGCGGGCTCGATCAGGTCTCGAGCGTCGAGTGCGCGGAGGTACGCGAGAAAATCGACGGGACTGCGCTCCGCGATCACGCGCGCTCCGCGCTCGTGTGTACTGAGCCGCTCCACGCAAATCTCGAGTTGGCGATAGAAGTCGTCCGCTGCCGGCGGGTCGCTCATTTGATCGAGCCATTCGTACGGCTCGGGCTCGAACGCATAGTCCGCGTGAGCGGCGAGGAAGTCTTCGATCAGCGTGGTCTTCCCCGAGGCGTGCGTGCCGGAAACGGCGATTCTCACGCGGATCACGGTATAACAGCGCGAAATCGATGAGCGGGCATGCGCGATTTCCGATTCGCGAGTGGCGCCGGGCGGTTGCCGCCGCGGCGCAACGCGTCGGCAGCGAGGCGATTGCGCCGTTCGGGTTCGAGCTGACCGGATCGGCGAAGTATCTCTCCTCCCACCTCCGATATCTTTTCATCTATCTCCTGCGCACGCCGTCGCCGTTGGGGAACGAGCCGCTGGTGCGCGAGATCTGTGATGCGCTCGATGGCGCGCTCGCCGACGTCGCGCGCACGATCGAGATCGTCGACTACGACCGCTTCACCGTGCCGACCGGTTTCGACGCATCGCGAACGCTGATCATTCGCTCGGTCGACGCGGAGCTGCCGCTGCTGCGGACGTGGGCGCGCTACATCGTCGCCGCGGCGCTCGCCGTCAACCGGCCGCGCATCACCGCCGTCACCGATTTCCATTCCGATCTGATGGCGCAGCGCTACTGCTGTCAGCTGGCGATCATGCACGACGCGCTGTTCGCTGCGCTGCCGAACATGCCCGCGCTTTCGCTGCGCGACGCGATCGGACGCCATCTCGGCGGGCTGCAGCGCGTCAGTCTCGCCGACCGCTTTCGCTTCGAGCTCGTGGATGCCGAAGTCGTGCGCGCGATCGGCATCGCCATCGATCGCTTTTACGCGGACGTGAACGTGAAGTGGAGCGACTCCGCGGCGAACATTCGCGTGCCCGACTTTCACGGCAAGGCGCTGCTCGATTATCCGCGGAGCGACGAGCTCGACCTGCTCGTGGCGATCGCCATCCAGCGATATGAGGAGTACGCGGACGACGCTACGCCGCGTGCAGCCAGCGCGCAAATGCTGCAATGAGCGGGTGGACCGGCGCGGACGCGGCACGGCGATGCATCCACGCGTGCACCGTCTTCAGTTGCCGCGCGACGCGCAGACCGTTCTCTTCGACGGCGCGGCCGGTCTGATACGTGTCGATCGCGCAGTCGATCGCGCCGGTGCGCAGCCACGCTTCGACGCAGCCGGTGACCGGCACCACATCGATTGCCGGATCCATCACGTCTCGCGCGACACTCGGCCACGCGGACGCACACGTGCTGCGTGATTCACCATCGCCGATTTCGACGAGGCGACAGGGATCGACGCCCAGCGGAAAGAGTGCTTCGATCTGGTCGCCGTCCTCGAGTCGCACGTCCTCGCCGAAGATCGCGTAGCCGGCCCATCCGCGCCGCAACATCGCCGGCAGATCGCGCGATCGCGCGAAGACGACTTGCAGCGCATGCGACGTGATGTTCCACGTCAGCTCGCCGGACTTGAACGGACCGGCGGCAATGCCGCCGTCATCGAAGAACGCGCGCAACAGCGAGCGCATCACCGCGCTGTTCGGCGCGGCGACGATCACCGGCGTTCGTTCCGCGGACGCAGCGAGATCCACAGCGTGCATCGCGCAATCGCGACGCGCGATCGCCGCGGCAGCCGCGAGCAACGCGCGCTGCAACATGACGCGCGCTTCGGCGAGCGCGGTGTCGCCAAGACGGGTCATGCGCGTGCCGGCGCAATTGAGAACGCGCACCGCGTGACGGTCGAGCCATTCGACGACGCGCGCGGCAACGTCGTCGGCAGGAACGCCGCGCAACTCGAGTACCGGCCGCCCCAGCCACCTCGCCGCTTTCCTCGTCTCCTCCGACCCCTCGGATTGCGCGTAGTCGAGCAGCAGCGTTCCGTCGCTCGCGAACACGTTCGCCCATGTGCAGAACCGGTAGCTCGGCGTCGCCAGCTCGAGAATCGTTGCGCCGTCGAGACGATCGGGTCCGCCTTCTCCGAGCTCGCTGCACTCGGTGCGCTTTCCCTCCGGCATGATTGCGAACGCCGTCACACCGAACGTGCGCGCGGTCTGCAGCGCGAGTTGATCGATTCCCGTTTGTCCGCAGCTCGTGATCACGAGCCCCGGACTGAGGTGCAATCGCGTCGCGAACGACGCCTCGGTCGTGCTGGAACTGCGCCGCTCGATGTGCGCGGGAAAAATCTCATTCAGGTCGTCGCTGCGCGGGACGTGCGACGACGGCGACTGCATCGCCGCGCGCGCCTGCGCCTGCGCCATGGCATGCGCATCGTCGACGCTCGCACCGTCGATGCGGCAGGCGAGAAACGCGCCGGCGTACGCGTCGCCGGCGCCGAGGACGTGCACTGCCGATGGAGCACTCTCGAGCGGCAAATGAATCGCGTCGCGTGCCCCGCGCTCTTTCCAGACCACGGGGCGCGAGCCGTCGGTGCCGATGCATTCGACGTTCGCGACGACGGATGCGAAGCGCAGCGAGCTCTCGTCCTGCAATGCCAGCTCCACGAAGTCACGCCGCTGACCGATCAGGAATCGCAGATTTGCAAACTGCTCGAGACGCGCGGGCGATCGCCAATCTGCAATCAACAGTGCCAGCTGATCGCAGCGATGAATGAAATCGAGCAGCGCATCGTCCGCGGCCAAGGCATCGCACAGCGTCATGACCAACAGATCGCACGGCTGCAAATCGCGATCGCCCTGCAGTTGCGCATTGTGTTCGTAGATCGCGATCTGCCGCACGTCGCCGGTCGTCTCTTCGATCAGGCAGTAGGCCTCGCGCGTGAATCCCTTTCGCCACACCGGCTCGAGGGCGACTCCCCACGCGCGCAGATGCGCGAGTCCGGCGTCGCTGAGAATCGCGTCGTCGAATTCGGCGTGGCCGTGCCAGCGGATCGGACCGGGACGCAGTGCGGCATTGTGGCGACCGCTGCCCTCGGCGGTCGCGGTGCCGCTGCGGGCAGCGGCACCCACAACGCGCGCCGATGCTGCCGCGCAGAGCGTGTTCGAAACCGTTCCTCCCGGCGTCCATCGCTGCTGCCCTCGCTCCGCCGCGAATCGCCGGTACGCCTCGCGTTCCTCGGAAGAGATCGCGAGCCGCACGTGGACGTCCGGCGCATGCGTTCGCAGAAACGCGTCGATCTCTCCGGAGGGAGCGATGATGATGTCATCGCGCGTGGCATGCCCGATCCCCAGTACAACGGCATCAGGCATATTTCGTCACGGCGCCGCCGCAGTCGGTGATCATCTGACTCTCCAACTCTGCGATCTGCGGCGACCTGCGCGACGTCGAGAATTCGTCGCGCACCCAGGCCTCGAAGTCGGGATCCTGACGCGGCACCATGATGCCGTTCTTGAACTTCAATACGCTCTCTTTGAGCAGACGGATCTTCGCCTGCGGATGCATCCGGATGTAGCGGTAGGCAGTCACTCGATCGACGACCGCGACATCGCCGGCCGCCGCACTCACGATGCTGAGCGCAGTTCCGATGTCCGGATTCTGCACCACGATCGTATTGAACGACTCGATGCGGAGCTCGCGCACGGCGTACTCCCAACCGGCCTCCCCTTCCGCGACCGCCCAACGCAGTTGCATGCCGCGCAGATCGTCGAGCGTCTGGATCTTGCTGTCGTCCGCCACGACGGCGCAGAGGTCGATGCTGTGGAAGTTGCACGTGAAGTCCGCGTAGTCGCGGCGCTCGGAAGTCTCGAACACCGACAGCACGAGATCGATCGCGCGCGGATCCGCGACCGGCTTCGCGAAGATGTCGCTGGTGAACTCCTGCCATTGAATCGGAACGAAGTCCACTTGCAGTCCGGTGCGCGCGGCGACGTCGCGCGCGAGATCGACGTAGTAGCCGCTGAACGTGACTTGCCGGTCATTCGTGAATTGGTAATCGGCGAGCGGCGGATGTTTCGTGACGCCGCAGCGCAGATGCCGTTTCGACATCACCAGCTCGCGGCGGCTCGGACGAAGGGACGTTGGTGAGAGTCTCGCGGTCGAGAGCTCCGGCCGCTGGAGCAATTGTCGTAAATGCTGCTCCACCCGTTCAAAGAATCCCTTCTCGCTGCCGCGGACTCCCGAATACGTTCCGATGATGCCGAGCTTCTCGACTTCCTCGCGAAACTTGAACACGCGCGTCAGCTCTTTCGAGGCCGCGACGGACTTCGGCTGCGGAGGATCATCGTTGAAATAGAACAGCATCCACGCCTGCGTCTTCGCGTTCACGTTCTCGAGCGCGTTGCGGAACTCCTTCTCCGTACCCGACGCGCGCTTGCCGCCGCCGCCGAAGCGGGACGACATGATGCCGAGGTAGATGTCGCAGAGAGGCGTCTGGTCGTCGACGACGTCCTGCGGCGCGAGCCCGAGGCGCGGGATGACGTTGTCCTCCCACTTGAACAGCTTGAGCTGACGCCCGGTCAGATTCCCCTCGGTTTCGTTGATGCGCGCGATCACTTCATCGAGGACGTTGCGCTCCGGCTCGCAGTCGCCGGGCGAAGAGACGAAGATTCGGATGAATGACAATGGAGGCTCCGGCTTTTTGGGATGTCGATGCTTCCCAAAATGATACACGGAGCCTCACTTGCGCGCGCGGCTCAGCGCGACGCCGAGCGCGAGCATTCCACGGGATCATCCAGTGGTGATTCGTCGCTTCGCCGACTCGTACGCATAGTCGCAGCACTGCGCTGGACGTCGTTCTTCTGATTCTTGAGTGATAAATCCCGGCGTGTCGGCGCCGGGGCAATTTCACGGAAGCGGTGGTCGCATCCCGTCATCGTCAGGTTGTAGCGTGAAAACGCTCCTGATAATCCGCGCAATGCGATCGAAGAAGCCGTCATGGCGGTCGCCCGGATCGTTTGAACGCGCGAGTGCGGGTGTGGAGCCAAGAGCAATGAGCAGCAAGGCGCCGGAAAAGAGCCTTCGCATGTGAGACCCCCTTGAACAGGCGGTCCACTCTCGCGGGCGATGTTACACGGTCAGCGGTGAGATCGGCGCCCGGAAGGGGAACGGACGCTGATACGTGATCCGAAAGATGTATCGGCGAACGTCGAATACCACGTCCTCGGTCAGCGCATATTGCTGGGCGAGCTCGCGCAAGTACGTCATGACTTCAGCAGTGAGCCCGCGCCTGCGCGTCGGCTCATTCCGATCCAACCGGGTCGAGTATTCGGCTAGAGATCGACATATGGAGATCGCGGCCTTGTATCGTTCGAGCGCGACCGTTGATGCCACCGCGTCGATTCCCACACGAACGAGCGCATCGTCGTTGTTTAAGAGCTGATACTTCGCCGTCGCGTCAGCGAACGCATCGAGTGCCGGATCATGTTCGGTCCTCAGCGCAAGGAGCTTTCCACGCAGCCAGTAATCACGCGCGAGGAGAGCGGTTGCGTTTCGACGCCGGTCATCCACTTCGAGAGCCGCCAGGCATTCATCGATATCGCTGGCGGCGTCTCCATTTTCGATGCGTGCCCACAACAAATTACTGAGCGCATCGTGCCAGGCAGCGATGTCGCTCTCAGGAGTTCGAACGAATACCTCATGACAGACCTCAACGGAACGGGGATCGCCGCTCCGATAAAGTAGTAATCCACGCGTACTCCGCGCGCGAAGCCATCCACTCAATCGCGACGAACATAGATCGGCTCTACGACATCCAAGAGTGCTCTTGCGTCGTCAGGACACCAAATATCGCGCTCGATGGCCAGCAACGCCCGTGACAATAGAATCGACGCATCTGCCAACTCCACATCCCGAACGTGCATCGCCGCTTCCGTTGCTGCGGCAAGAGCGATGCGGCACTCCTCATAGCGTCCCGACTCGCGTAGAAGCGCGGAATGAATCTTCCACGTCTCGAAACGATGAAGGAAGTCGAGCCGACCGCGGGCATGATCCGCGCCTACACCGCCGCGTGTATCGCAATTACCGATGACGAGACGATCTCGCCGCTCGATCTGTTCGAGCTGCAGCCGGACGCGGAGGAGATCGCGGCGGCGCGAAGGCGTTACGAGCAGCATCAGAAGGTCGCGAGACGGCGCGCGCGGCGTTGACGCGTCATTGAGAACGCGCAGCCGCTGCTTCTGCGCATACGCTCGTGTCGAATCTGTATCCGTGCCACCAGCGAGCCCACAAGCGCCACAACGGACGAATCAGGCGCCAGTGCCACGCGTGACGGCGTATCTGCCGAAGACGTGTCTCGCCGAACCTGTCAGACAACTCCGGGGAAAGGCAGCCCTCTAACAGGATTTGTCCGTGCTCGCATCTGGCCTGGACTAAATAGTCTCGTTCCGCAAACAAATCACCGCAGGAAGTCTGTACGTGAACGACGATCGATCGCCCGAGCGGTTTGGTGAACCACTGCGTTACCTCGACCGTCGAGACAGGATGGGGGTAAGGATAACCATCCGTGACCGTCACCTCGCGATTGGTGACATGGCCTGTGAACAGGATCTCGGCACTGAGAAACGTCTGGCGAGCCGGGGGTGGTAGACATTGGCAGGCGCGGATGCTTCGGGTGCTCGCGAGCGAGAGCGCGATCACGGCGATGCAGACATACCAGCGGTGCTGTGTCACTGGCATCGACCAATCGTCAGCGAGCCTTCTTGGCCATTCGATCCAATCCCTCGACGGTGTGCCGCAAGCCCAGTTCCGCTTCGGCGCGAACCGCAATGCTCTTGGTGGCGAGCGCGTCACGGTAGTAGCTCTGCGCGAACTTGAAGTACTTCACTGCCTCGGTCTCGTCTCCACGCCGCTCTGCTGTCCATGCCTCGTAGCGCCCAGAATCCGCGGCGGCCTTCAGCAGGTACGGATATGCGGGAGAGGTTTCGAACCTGTCGGCCGCCTCAAGCAGAGCGGGGATAGAATTCCTGTCGCCACGGTGGAGCGCACGAAGCGCAAGGACATATGGGTAATACCCCGATTCCGGATGGAACTGGCGGATCTCATCGGCGAGCGCCATGCCCGGCTTGGTCGCCTGGAACGAGATGTCTGACCACTTGCCATCCGATATGGTCTGCATACGCTTCCAGATTTCCGCGTCGATCCCGACAGGCTCCATAACGGTGATCGCGACCGTTGGCGTGCGGACGGCGCAGATCGGGTCAAAAAACTCATCGCCGACGCGCAACTCGAGGGCGATGCCATAGGCTCCGGGACCAGAGAATGACGGATAGATGAACCAACTCGGAATACCGTGGTCCCAACTCGCCGCCTGCTGCATCGACTGGCCTGGCTGGAGACGGGACGGCAGAAGTGACTGGAGGGTCCACTGATCGTGCGCCTCCGGATCCGGGTTGTGCATCACCTTCGTTTCACCGCCAGGGAAGGTCACCACCAGGGTGGCCTCGGCCCCGCTGATCGTGACCGGCCGATCCGAAACATTGGTATACGTGACGACGATGTCGAACGGGATACCCGGAAGAACGTGATCGTATGGAAGCGTCAGCCTGGCCTCGACCGGCGTCGCTGCCTGGCCCGTCGGCGCCAGGACGGCTGAGAGGATCACCACCGCGGCTGCAAGCATCGATCTCATCATCCCTCCTTTTACGGCTCGAACGGGTCGCGCCGCTTGCGAATTTCGAGATATTCCGAGTGGATTCCGCCGCCCGGCAAAGTCAGGAAGTGGAAACGAGCGATTCCGTTCATGCGCTGGGAGAAAGTACCGGCGCCCGGATCGGCATATGCAGCGAGCAGGCAATAGATCTTTGGATCATCCCAGACCTTCGTCGTAGTTGGGCAGTGATCGAACAGATTCCACAGGCCGTTCGTCCTCCATTGGTGAGCAATCTCGTGAGCTGCCGTTTTCTTGGCCCACAGACTCACGTCGCTCGCATTGTTTCCGCTCAAGGCGTGGTCGATTGTGTCGCAGAATACCCACGACGACGTCCGGGCATCCACCTCCGAGATGGTGAGTCCTGCATCGGGTCCAAAGGCGTCGCCCGCGGCTTCATCCGACGCGATGACCAGCAACTGGTGATTCGGCTCGAGCGTACCGGTCGCGATTGTCGTCCGGCACGCGCTGCGCCTGCGGTACATAGAGCGCGGTGTCTGGAGGATCGGCGACGCGCAGCCAGACGTCCGCTTCCGGACTCGCGGTATTCGAAGTCACGGCGCCGCGGAATCGGAAGCGCGGCTTCCCTCCGGGCTGGCTCGAAACGATCTGGAACGGCGAGAGATCCGTGTCGCCCGGCTTCGGGTGAAGAATGAGCTTCTGCGACATCGCCGGCACGAGCACGAACGCGAACTTCCGCGGCTCGGTTCTGAAAATCAGCTCGCCCTTCTCAGCGGAATCCGCACCTTCAAGTAGCTCCAGTTCGAGCCCGCGGTGTCCATAAACGCGATGTTTCTCGTTCCCTCGAAGTATCTGCAGCCTTCGGTGCTGATCTGCGGATTCCAGTCGATGAGGATCGTGTGATCCGTCGCCTGCGCGAAACCTTTGACTGCGAGTAGCAGCGCGAACGCGGCCGCGATGACATTCGACCTTTGCATTGAAGACCTCTCTGCGAGCGAATGTAGGTCGGCCTACTCCCATCCGTCAATATGGAGCAAACATGCGTCACGACGATTGACGGGAGTCTGAAGGGATTGTGCAGCGACGACCTTAGGCGCCACCTCACGCGCTTGTGAACAGCGCGTCCACGGGCCGCGATGCCATCGATCTTTGTCATCCCGGGTAATCGCCATCACTGCATACGAGCGGCACAAGCGAGTGGCGCGGCGGTTGCGGACGACGCGACAACGGGGTTCGCGATGCAAACCGGTGGGCTCGCGAGCTCACGACGTGGGATCGGGTGGGAGAGACGCGGGTCGCGCGCGCGGACGCGCCGCGCAACCCGCGAAAGGGTTGCTTAGAGGTTGCGGTCGATGAAGTTCTGCAGCGCGTTTTTCGGCGCCGCTCCGACCATGCGGTCGACGAGCTTGCCGTCCTTAAACATCATCAGCGTCGGGATCGAGGTCACGCCGAAACGCTGTGCGATGACGGGGTTGTCGTCGACATTCATCTTGCCGATGACGGCCTTGCCGTCGTAGTTCGGCGCGAGCTCTTCGACGACCGGGCCGATCAGCCGGCACGGGCCGCACCACGGCGCCCAGAAGTCGACGAACACGGGCTTCCCGGCGTTGATGACGCTGTCGAAGTCGCCGTCGGTGAGCTGTTGAATGGATTTGGTTTCAGTCGCCATTTCTGCAAGATCTCCTAACGATCTCAGTCAAAGCCGAGCCTGTCGCAACATATTCCTAACCGTTTGTGTTTGCGCGTTCGGTGCCGATCCACGTGGGCTTTGCAGCCGATATGCGGCGGTTTGCCGTCATCGCCCTCGCGCTGTCGCTGCCAGTGCTGCACAGCCATGGCGCTGCTGGGTAGTGTCCTAATTTGGACGGCCCGGGAAAAAGTACGCCTCCCGGTATCCCGGCGCAACCTTGTCCATCCGTTCGGCCATCGTTCCGGCGAAGTCAATCAGCTCGCCGTGCAGCGCGGCGTCCAGCGTCATCCGCTGCTCTCCAGCAACCGTCTCCAGCGCCAGAATGATGAACTCCGGCAGCCGGACGGTGACGGCGCGAAGGGCCAGCAGGGGCGGCAGGACTCGCGCAGCGTCCGCACCAAGCGCGTCCGCTATCTCCGCAAGCGTCCATCGCTCCATCGCCACGTAAACGGCCTGACGCCACAGGAAGCGCCATCGGCCGCGCACCCTTTCCGCGTCGCGGTCACCGCCCGCTACCTCCCGCCGCAGCGCGCGGACTGGCGTGTCCGTCAGGCGCGCAACCTCGCCGAGAGTGTACGACTCTGCCGGGTCGAGAAAGAGCGAACGGATGCGCTGACATCTGTCCATCGAAGCCTCCCACCTAACTATAGTGGGATGGAGGTTACACCGATCTATGGTTAGGGTAAAGGGTGATGTCACGTCGGAAGGAACGGAGCCCGGAAGGGCAGCGGTTCGGCGACACGTTGCGCCGACTTCGGAACGAGCGCGACCTGAGTCAGGAACGGCTCGCGGAAGCGGCGAATCTGACGGCGGATTACGTCGGCTTCGTCGAGCGCGGGGAGAACGTGCCGACGCTGACCGTTCTCCTCAAGCTGGCGAGGGCGCTCAGAGTCGATGCGTCGGAGTTACTGAGCGAGTTCACGGTAGCGACGTTGAAGCGCATGAAGTTGTAGGCTACTCCGTCGCTGCCCGCGCAACTGTCGATCCTGGACAAGTCGAGGGAGGAATTACCCTTGCGGCGGCGTGACAGGCTATCGGTATTTCAACTGTGTTTCGTCTGTGTCGTTGTGCTCATTACAGACGTCAAATGTCTTAAATTGCGGCGACAGGAGATAGCAGAACGTCAGCCAGTGCGGATGGCGGAAAACATCCTTGTACTCTACACGCCCGTGCACCCATACCAACGCGGAACCGTTGGCAATCTCGTCTATGTAGCTTTGGGTCATGGCGAGCGGGCGGTGCGCTTTGTCCTGAATCGGAAATGTACTGAGGTGATACGGAACCGTAGGCGCGATGACGCCGCGACTGTCAAGCACGCCAACAACGATGTCATCGTATTTAAAAGAAGGCTTCTCGGTGGGGCGGGTGACTTCCAGTTTAAAATCAGCATGAACGTGCAGTGCTGGAGTCTTGCCTGTATTTCTAATCGATACGTCTGCCTTATACGGCGAACCTACAACCAATTCTCCCTTAATATTATCGACACCAAGCCACGCACGTTGATCCAAACGAGAGGCGTTGATACTCGCGTCAAGCGCGGCCCTACCTTGCGCAAGATTGGTTTTCAGCACATTCTGGTTTTCGCCCAGCAGCTTCGCAAGTTCCTCGCGGTTTTCCTTCAGCGTGTTCTCGATCGCCGCCTTGTTTTGGGCGAGGTTCGTTTTATTGTCGGCAACCATCTGCTTCTGATGGTCAGAGATGGCGTTAGCGGCGGTAATCAATTTGTCAGTTTGTACGCTCGTGCCGTGCATTTCGGCGAGTTGGGAGCGCATCGTCCACCATTGAAGCGCAGCGAAAAAAGTGTAGACGGCGGTGACTACCACTACCCCACGCGTCCAGTTAAAGCTACGTCGCTGAATTTCGAGGCCTTGCTGTTGAAGTTTGGCGCTAAGTTCTTCAAATTTGCTGAGGGCATCGCGTATCTTATCCTCGGGAGTCTTGGGGTTCGTATCGCTGGCTGGAGTTTCGACAGTCGGCGGCATCCTATTAGCGCTGACTGGAGCCTTCTTGTCGGAGTTCTGACCGTTCATGTCGCGGCTGTCCTACTAGCGTTGAGGGTTGTGGTGCTGTTCGTATGATTCGCTGTTGTTAACTGTAGCACAAAAACTCTGGACAAACATAGATTGTTGTAATACACTTACTCATATGGCAAACGTCCTCAACGTCGAGAAGCAAACCGTCATCATCGGCTCACTCGCCGAGGGATCAAGCATCCGCTCCATCGAGCGTATGACCGGAGTCCACCGTGACACCATCATGCGTCTCGGTGTGAAGGTCGGAGAGGGATGCGCGAAGATTCTGGACGCGATCATGCGCGATCTTCCCTGCACGCATTTGCAGATGGATGAGATTTGGGGATACATCGGTAAGAAACAGCGCCACGTTGCGCCGTCTGATGATCCTTCCATGGGCGATGCGTGGACGTTCTGCGCGATCGATTCCGAAACCAAACTCGTTCCGGCGTTCAAGGTCGGAAAGCGCGATAGCGAGACGGCAAACGCGTTCGTCGCGGACCTTGCCTCGCGCATGAGCAATCGCGTGCAGCTTTCCTCTGATGGTCTCAAGGCGTACGTTGAAGCCGTGGAGTTGGCGTTCGGTGCCGACGTCGATTACGCGCAGGTCATTAAGACGTACACGGAAGATCAGTCGAAAACGCCGGAGCGCCGCTACAGCGCCGCGCGCATCCTGACTGTAGAGAAGCGCGCCGTGCAGGGCGATCCCGACATGAAGGCGGCAAATACCAGTTACGTTGAGCGCCTGAACGCCACGACGCGCCAGCACATGCGCCGACTGACCCGGCTCACGCATGCCTTCAGCAAGAAACTGGAGAACTTTGAAGCGGCGGTTGCGCTGCACTTCGCGTATTACAACTCGTGAAGCGCCACGAAACGATTCGCTGCACTCCCGCGATGGCTGCCGAGGTTGTATCGTCGCCGTGGACGGTGCGTCAGTTAGTGGAGATCGCGCTCGCATGACCTACCTCGATGAACTGAGGGACGTGATCCGACGCCTTCACGGCGCGGACGCGGCGCATGTCGAGAGCGTGCCGGTCAAAGAGGTGTTCAAAGGGAAAACGGTTTGGGAGGGAGTCGTGGAGGTATTCGATCTGCACGGACATCCAACGGCCAGCCGCGTCTACGCATGGGCGCACGATACCGACGATCCCGCAGCGCCACGGCGACACGTCACGGTGTTGCACAGCCATCCAATCGAATCAGCACGGCAGGCGGTGCGAGCCGCTATCGTGCAGGAGTTCAGAGAACAGTGAGTCAACCGAAGCCTAAGAAACCGGGCCGTCCGAAGTTGGCGAAGGGTCACGCGAAGGCGCACATCGTTCCGGTGCGGTTCAATCCTGACTTGCTCCGACGAGTCGAGAAGGCGGCGAAGGCGAGCGGTAAGAACGTTTCCGAATGGATCAGGAGCACCCTCGATGCCGCAACGAACTGAGCCGGTCAAATTAGGACACTACCCGCTGCTGCGAGTGGTTGCTTTCAGGAGGGCGATGGCGTAGCCACCGCCCTTCGGAATTTCCGCACGGCTTCGGTTTGGTCTTCGTAGTCGAGGAAGCCTTCGATGAAGGAAGGCGTGAGCCCGGGCATCACGACGCTCTTCGAGATTTCGACGTACGCATCACCGCGCAGCTCGTACGCCTTTAGCTTTTCCTTTTTCCAGATCCAAACCTCTCTCACTCCGAGACCGCGATAGACGTCGAGCTTATCGAGTCCTCCGCGTGTCCAAATCACTTCCACCGCGAGATCAGGATTTTCCTTCTCCGCTCCGACGACGTAACACTCGTCCGGCTCGATTCCCCGCAACTTGGGAGCGTTGCGCATGGTGAGGGAACCGTAACCATTGAAAAATATCCCGTTCTCCTCCGCATAGGTTTCGAGAAGGCGACCGATCAACGTCTTGTAAAACTCGTGGCTTCGCGATGGACTCATGATCTCGAGTTGTCCCTCCAGGTAGGTCACCCGTACTCCGGCACGATCGCCGCGGATTGCGAGGAAGGTTTCGAACTGCCACCAGTCGATGTCCTGCAGAATCACGCGCTGATCGGGGTCTAGCGACCTGTCCGGAGGCGCGAGAACGGGTGCGGTGGACATGAATCGAATATAACACCATATTCCTGAAAATCTTGGCACGCCGCTCGCGATAGAAACCACCCAGATGCGGCGCGTTTCCGTTAGGCCCGGAGCGCCGGAGAGGCGGTCGTTTCCTCGTCCCCCGCTCTGGCTGAACCTGCTCGTACTTCTCCTCGGCATTGCAGGATTTCTGTACGCGCGCTACGACCGCGAGCGCGTGTCGACGAAGTTCGCGGGAGTGCTCGCCGAGGAGGCGCGGACGCCGGCGGATACGGCGCGGATGAAAGACGAGCTCGCGAAGCTCGCTCTCACGCGCAACGATCTGCAGCATGAGCTCGAAGGGCGGATGAAGTTCGTCGCGAGTCTGAAGTCGGAAGACTTTTACCTTTCGATCGACTCGCGTTCGCATCGCCTGCGCTTCTACTACGGCGGCACGATCCTGCGCGAAGACGACGTCGCGATCGGCGAGTCGAAGACGATCAACGCGAACGGACACACGTGGACGTTCATCCCGCTGAAAGGCGCGTTCCCCGTCGAAGCGAAGATCGTCGACTACGCGTGGCGCGTGCCGGAGTGGCTCGATCCCGCGCGTCCGACGATCGCGGACGGTCTCGGAAAGTACGTGCTGTTTTTACCGAACGGCTACGTGATTCACACGCCGCCGTCGCAAGCGAGTCCGCTGCACGGGCCGAAGCCGGGCTCGTACATGGTCTCGGAGGAAGCGCTCGCCGCGATCTGGGAGCGCATTCACAAAGGAACCCCGGTGTACATCTATTGAAACGGTCGCTCGGTTGCGCAGTCGCGCGGTTACGCAGCAGATCCTCGCTGCGCAACCGCGTGACCGCGTAACGGCGCAACCGGAGGACAGAAATGCGAAGGTGGATCGGACTGCTGGGATCGTGGGCGCTCTTGGTGCTGGCCCTCGGGATCCTCGGATACGCGGCGGCGACGCAGGCGATCACGCTCGCCGACGCGCGCAAGCTGCGGCGCTACGAAGCCGTCGACGAGGCGATCGAAGGCGAAGTGAAACGGCAAGTGCAGCAGATGCAGGAGACGATGTCGAAGCGCTCGACGCAGGTCACCGCGCTGCAATCGGAGGTCACGTCGGCCGAGAAACAGATCGAAGATCTGCGCGACACGAATCTCGTCATCACCGTGTCGACGAAAGAGAACCACGTCTACGCGCGTCGAAACGGACAGCTCGTGTTCGACGCCGTCTGTTCGACGGGCAAAGGAACGACGCTGCGCAGCGGCAGCGAGACGATCATCTTCCGCACGCCGGTCGGACGCTTTCGCATTCAATCGAAAGAAGAGCATCCGATGTGGGTGCCGCCGGACTGGCACTTCATCGAGCAGGCACGCGAGAACGGACTCGACGTCGTGCATCTCTCGCGCGGCCAGCGACTCGGCGACTTGTACGTCAGCGACCACGACGTGATGTCGAATGGCTCGCCGCTGCCGGGCGGAGAGTTGATCGTGCGCGGCGGCGCGATCGTGATCCCTCCGGTCGGCACGCACCAGCGCGAGTTCCCCGACGTTCTCGGCGACTACCGCCTCAACCTCGGCGACGGCTACGCGCTGCACGGCACGCAAGCCGTCTCGCAGCTCGGCCGCAGCGTGTCGCACGGCTGCGTGCGACTGAGCAACGAAGACATCGCGCGCCTCTACGCGATCGCGAACGTCGGTGATGAAGTAGTGATCTACTAGTCGCGGTTGCGCGGTTGCTCGGTCGCGCAGTTGCTCGGCAACAGCTCAAAGCCGCAAAACCGCGTAACCGCGTAACCGCGGCGAGACTACAATCCTCCCCATGAAGCGTGCCGCGGTCGTGGTCCTAATCATGGGCGGCGCGTTCCTCGCCTATCGCCAGTTCGGATCGCATGGACCGGCAAAGCGCTATCAGCAGTTCGCTGACGAGATTCTCAAGCGCAATTACGCTGCTGCCGCGCGCATGAGCGATGGTCTTTCGGAGCAGCAGGTCGCAACGATGGGAACGCAGGAGCGGATCGGCGCGGGACCGGCGATGTTCCAGACGCTGTTCCCTTCGCGCTACAACGTCGAGTCGGAAGACAAAGCGAGCGACGGAACCGTCACGCTGCACGCGATTCAGACGGTGCTCTTCAATCCGCCCGGCGTCGAGTCCGCGCTGCGACCCGCGATGTACGCGAAGCTGCGGCAGACCGTGCAGCTGAAGAAGCGCGACGGCGAGTGGAAGGTCACGTCCTTCGAGAACAAATTTCAGGAAATGGATTCCTTGTCGTCGAAATGAATCCGTGGCGTGATCGGCTCCATCGCTGGTTCGAGCCGCTCGCGCGGCACTGTCCGCTCTCGCCCAACGCAATCACGCTGCTCGCGCTGGCGATCAATATCGGCGCGGCGTATTTGCTGTATCGACGATTCTTTCTGCTCGCGATCGTGCTGGTGTCGATCGGCGGATTCGCGGACGCGTTCGACGGAATGGTCGCGCGCGTGCAGCAGAAGACGTCGCGCTACGGCGATTTTCTCGATCATTTCGCCGATCGCGTGAGCGACACGGTGCTGCTCAGCGGCTGGCTCCTCGGGAACGAGGTGCGCGTCGAGATCGCGCTTGCCGCGATGATCGCGGTCACGCTCAACGGCTACATCGGCACGCAGCTGGAGGCGACGTGGCGCGAGCGCGACTACGGGAGCGTCGGCCGCGGCGAGTTCGTTCTCGGACTGATCGTCTATCCCGCGGTGTCGACCATCCTGTACGACAACGATTGGTCGGCGATCGCGTTCGGCGGATTGCGCATCGTCGAGTGGATGTCGCTGGCGATCATCATCTTCGCACTCCTCGGCGTCGCGCAGCGTATTGCCATCGCCAACAAGATGGAGCGCTCGCAGTGACGTCGGTGCGGCGCAATCCGTTGACCGGCGATCCGATTTTGTTCGCGCCGGAGCGCGCCGCGCGTCCGCACGCGTTCGGCGATGAAGAGGACGACGCGCGCTGTCCGTTCTGCGCGGGACACGAAGAAGACACGCCGCCGGAGATTTTGCGCGTCGGCAATCCGTGGCGCGTGCGGGTCGTGCCGAACAAGTACCCGCCGATCGCAGGCGCGGAAGTCATCATCGAGTCGCCGCGGCATGACGCGCAGTTCGACAATCCCGAGATTGTGCACGTGTACGCGCAGCGCCATCGCGCGCACGCCGACGCGGCGTACGTCGCGCTGTTCAAGAACGAAGGAGCGCGCGCGGGATCATCGATCGCGCACGTGCATTCGCAGCTCATCCCGTTGCCGTTCGTGCCGCCACGCATCGAGCATGAGCGCGCGGCGTTTGCGAACGCATGTCCGCTGTGCGAGGCGCAGCCGAACGTCATCCGCGAGACGCGCGCGTTCACGTGGTTCGCGCCGCATGCGTCGTCGATGGCCTATCAGCAGTGGATCGTGCCGAAGCGACACGCCGCGTCGATCGGCGAGCTGCACGATGCGGAGCTCGACGAGCTGGCAACGTTGCTGCGTGATGCCTCGCGGGCGATGCGCAGTCTCAGCGATGCCTACAACTGGATGTTCGTGAACACGCCGCACTTTTACATCGATCTGTTTCCGCGCATGACGACCCTCGCCGGACTCGAGCTCGGCACCGGCACGTTCGTCGAGATCATCGATCCCGCCGCGGCCGCGGAGCGCTTTCGCTCATGATTCCGCTGCGCGACGACAATCCCCGCCGCACGTTTCCGATCGTCAACTACTTGCTCATCGCCGCGAACATTCTCGGCTTCCTGTGGGAGCTGCGCCTCGGTCCGTATCTCGACAACGAGATCATGCGCGTCGCATTCATCCCGAAGCGCTTCTGGGTTCCCGGTTACTGGACCGCCGATGTTTACTCGATCGTGATCTCGATGTTCCTGCACGGCGGCTTCCTGCACATCGCATCGAACATGCTCTACCTCTGGATCTTCGGCGACAACGTCGAAGACCGCCTCGGCCACTTCCGCTATCTGCTCTTCTATTTCCTCTGCGGCTTCGGCGCGACGTTCGCGCATGCGGTCTTCAGTCCCGCATCGCAACTCCCCGCGATCGGCGCGTCCGGCGCGATCGCCGGCGTCCTCGGCGCGTATCTGCTGCTCTGGCCGCATGCGCGCGTGCTCACGCTGATCCCGATCATCTTCTTCATCACGGTTCGCGAGCTGCCGGCCGTGTTCATCCTCGGCCTCTGGTTCGTGCTGCAGTTTTTCAGCGGAATCGGATCGCTCGGCGTGCCCGACGCGCAGAACGCCGGCGGCGTCGCCTACTTCGCGCACATCGGCGGCTTCGTGTCAGGAATCCTGCTCGTGTTTTTGTTCGGCGGATTTAGGCGGCCGCGCCGTCGCGAGCCGCCTCTCCCATGGTGGGCGCAGAGTTAGGGTTTCGCGGTTACGCGGTCTCGCGGTGGGTTCTGCCGCGCAACTGCGCGACCGCACAACCCCTACGAGACTTTCCCGAAATACTTCTCGAGATGATCGTACGCGTTGCGCACGTTCTCGCTCGGGTTGCGCACCTCGGCGAATGCATCGCGCCACGTCAGGCCGACGCGCTGGACGTTGCGCTCGCGCAGTCCGAAGAGCACTTCGCGCAGCGCCTCCGACTCGGGCCCGGAGAGGTCGGCGCGCATGATCTCTTTCTCGAGCGCGACCTGCGCCGCGAGCAGATGCTGCTCTTCCGTCGGCGTTCCGGGATTCGTCACCGCCGGAACTTTCAGCGTCGTGGGACGCACGTTCTCGGAGATCTCGCGCGGCTGGCTGCCGCCGCTCATGTCGACGGCGCCGGGGAGCTCTTTCAGCTGCGGGCTGAACTTGCCCATCATGAAGAAGAGCTCTTTCTCGTTCGCGAAGTTGCCGACGAGACGCGCCGACTTCGCGAGCTCGAGGTGCTCGGACTCCTGCAGCATGATGAACGCGCGCGCGCGATCTTCGAGCGTGATCTTCTTCGCGTGCACTTTCCACGCGGTCAGCGTGCCCTGGATGAAGCAGGCCTGCCCCGCGCGGATGCTTACCGCTTCGACCGTCACGTTTTCTTCGATGCGGATCGATCCGTTCGTCGATTCAATCTCTGAATAGACGCCGGAGTTCTGGATCACCAGGTTTCCCGGCGTTTTGATGGACAGCTGTCCGTGCGTGTTCACACGGATCTCCGTCCCGCGCGGGATGATCATCGTCGGAAAATTGGCCTCGCCGGCTGTACTCATTCACGACCTCCTCTTCCCAGAGCCGGTAAACGCTGTCGGTAGCGGATCGAAGTTGCGGTACTCCTTGATGGCACGCGCGCGCATGAGCAGCAGCGCCTCGTTGCTCCATTGATAGTTGAGGATGTAGATGCGCGGATCGATCGGATCGAAGCGATCGGCGAGCTCGAGATCGGTGCGCACTTCGTAGTGCAGATGCGAGTTCGTGCTCCAGCCCGTCGAGCCGACGGTGGCGATCGTGTCGCCCTGCCGCACTTCCTGGCCGGTGCGCACCTTCACGGTGTCGCAGTGGCCGTAGATGGTGATGAAGCGATCGGAGTGTTTGATCGTGACGACGTTGCCGAAGCGCCACCAGTTCACGCTCGTGCCGAGGGGGACGCGGCCGGCGAAGGTGACGACGCCGTCGGCGGTGGCGTAAATCGAAGTGCCGGTCGGCGCGGAGAGATCGAGTCCTTTGTGAAAGTCGGCCGCGCGCGTGAACGGCGAGACGCGATTGCCGAACGGCGATGTGAGCACGAACTGATCGGCGGGCAGCGGAAGGATCGACGGCGTGTGGCGGACGATGTCGGCGTTCTCGGCTTCGTAGCGCGCGACGACGTCGAGCTGCTGCTGCAGACGGCGCATCGCGGTCTGCAGTGAGATCTCGCGTCGGCGCCCGTCATCGAGCGGCTCGTCGGCGACGTGCCCGCGCATCGGAGTCGAGAAACCGCCCTGTCCGAGGGAACGGTCGAGGCCGTAGACCGTCATCAACTTCTCGACGCGGATGCGCTGATCTTCGAGGCTTCGCTCGAGACTCGACATCTGCACGACGTTCTCGCGCAATCGCTCGCGCTGAATGTCGCGCTCCTCGCGCTGCTCCTTGAGAAAATTCACCTTGTACACGCGGCGGATGACGGTCGGCGCCGCGGCCATCGAGCCGATCAGGCCCGCGAGCACGATCGAAAGCACGACGATTCCGGTGACGACACGACGGCGGTCGAGGAAGAAGTACCTCACGCGCCGGCGGATGTCGCTCGGGTGGATCTGGATTTCGATCATGGCGCAATCACGCGCTGGACAACGCGCGGGTCAGTCAGTGTAGCACAGGGGGTTGTGCGGGTTACTGCACAAGATCGGATGCAGTGGCGGACCGCTTCGTGAGCCGCTTCACCAGCATCGGCAACAACATGATCGTCAACATCAACCCGCACACGATTAGCAGTCGCGTCACCACTTCTCCCTCGCTCATCGAGCCGTTGAAGACGGCGTCGGCGCAGTAGGTGAAGACGAGAAGAGACGGCGTGATGCCGATGAGCGTCGACGGGAGGAAGTCGCGCATGCGCACACCCGCGACGCCGGCGCCGTAGTTGAGGACGGCGAACGGGATGCCGGGGATGTTGCGCAGGATGAGGAGCGATTTGAATCCGGCGTGGTCGACCTGTTTCGCGACCATGCGTCCGACTCTGCCGAAGCGATCGAGGACGCCCGTGCCGAGGAAGCGGCCGACGTAGAAGGATGCGACGGCGCCGAGCGTGGCGCCGATGATCGAGTAGATCGTGCCGAAGACCCACCCCCAGATGAAGCCGGCGGCGACGACGAAGAGCGACGCGGGAATCGCGAAGACGCAGCCGACGGCGAACGCGAGGATGAATGCGATCGGTCCATACCAGAGTCCGCGCAGATGCTCGACGAAGACGCGGATGTGGTCGCGCGTGAGCTGCGCGCGCAGCGGCGAGAACCAGATCGCGACGAACGCGGCGACGAGGAGGACGAGCACTGCGATCCGGAAGATCGTGCGCTTCGTCATCGCGACGGGCTCACTCTCAGAACGGAGTTCTCGATCGGCGCAGCGGCGAGGCTGAACGTGTGGAAGACGACTGTGAACGCCGTCTCGCACGGAACGTCGCGCAGATAGAAGGTCGCGGATGATGCGGGGACTTCTTTGTCGATGATCATATTTTTGACCGCACACTGCGCTTTCAGCGACTGCAGGACGTCGCGCACGTCGGCGTCTTTGACGTCGAGCGTGACTTTGGACTGCGGCGCCTTCGGCGCCGCTTTCAAAAGCGGCGGCGCAGCCGCGGCGGTCCAAAGAAGCAAGCCGACCAGAAGAGTTCTCACGAGCGCGAATCTAAACACGCTCGACGATCATGGCAATCCCCTGCCCCCCGCCGATGCAGGCTGAAGCGAGACCGTAACGCTTTTGCCGGCGACGCAACTCGTACAAAACAGTGAGCAGGAGCCGCGTGCCGGACGCGCCGAGCGGATGTCCGAGCGCGATCGCGCCGCCGTTGACGTTCAGCTTTTCCTTGTCGATGTCGAGCTCTTTGGCGACGGCGAGGATCTGTCCGGCGAACGCTTCGTTGATCTCGATGAGATCGATGTCGTCGAGCTTCATCCCGGCGCGCTTGAGCGCGATCTGCGTCGCGGGCACGGGACCGATGCCCATGATCTCCGGATCGCAGCCGGCGATGCCCCACGAGACGATGCGTCCGAGGGGCTGCGCGTTTTTCTCTTTCGCTTTGTCTGCAGTCGTGACGACGAGCATCGCTGCTCCATCGACGATTCCCGATGCGTTGCCGGCCGTGACGAAGCCGTCTTTCGCGAATGCAGGCTTGAGCTTGGCGAGTCCTTCGATCGTCGTGTCAGGGCGGAGGTGATCGTCGCTCGTGATCGTCTCGCCTTTGCGTCCGACCGGAACCGGCACGATCTCTTCCTGCAGCCGTCCCGCATTCGCGGCTTCGGTCGCGCACTTCTGGCTGCGCAGCGCGTACTCGTCCTGCGCTTCGCGCGAGATGTTGTGCTTGCGCGCGAGATTGTCGGACGTCTGCGCCATGTAGAGGCCGGCGTAGGTGTCGAGGAGCGCGACCATCAGCGAGTCTTCCATAGACGACTGGCCGAACTTCAATCCTTTGCGCGCGCCGCGAATCACGTGCGGCGCCTGGGTCATGTTCTCCATGCCGCCGGCGAGCACGCTCGTCGCCTCGCCGAGCTCGATCTGCTCGGCCGCGCTGATGACGGACTGGATGCCGGAGCCGCAGAGCCGATTGAGGGTGAGCGCGGGAACGTGTTTCGGAACTCCCGCTTTCAATCCGACATGGCGCGCGCCGTAGATCGCGTCGCCGGAAGTCTGCAGCGCATTGCCGACGATGACGTGGTCCATGTCCTCAGGAGCGAAGCCGCTGCGCGTGAGCGCTTCCTTCGCGGCGATGACGCCGAGATCGATCGCGCTGATGTCGGAGAAGTGTCCGTTGTATTCGGCCATCGGCGTGCGTGCGCCGTTGACGATGAGAATGTCTTTCAAGTGATGAAGCTCCTTCGAAAACAGATGACTGCAGAATGCAGAATGCAGAATGCAGAATTGAGAATTCAGAATTTCGCCTACCCCGATTTCTTCATTCTCGATTCTGCATTCGGCATTCTGCATTCATCTTCCAAAGCACCACAATCGCAACGATCTCGACCGCCGTCATCCAGACGCTCCCTTCCATCCCGAACCGCCCGCCCGTCATCCACCACGCGCCGCCGCCGCGCTCGATGAACACGCTCGCCTCGCCGGTGAAGCCGCTCACTTCGTCTCCGAGAATCGGTCCGCTCGTCAAATTCCACGCGAGGTGGAGGCCGATCGGAAACCAGAGATGTCCGTAACGCTCGTAGGCGAGGCCGAGGAGGATGCCGCCGAGGAAGACGTTCGTGAGGGCGAGGAGCGTGACGCCGCGGTTGCCGGCGTGCAGCAGGGCGAAGATCAGCGCGACGAAGATGTACGCGAACGGACGATTCCCGCGCAGCAGTTTCTGAAATGGATAGCCGCGGAAGAGCATCTCTTCATGCAGCACCGCGGGAATGAAGAGCGTGATGAGCTCGCGCCACGGAAATCCACGCCCCGGCGCGTGCCGTACCTCAGTCGAGAGTGTGATCAGCAGTGCGCCGCCAACGATGAGAAGAACGCCCCACGCGATTCCGATCGCGAATTCGCGCGCGGCAGCGCGCGGCGGGATGAACAAGCCGAGGGGCCACTGTCGGCGATCCCAGATCGTGATGGTCAGCGTGGTCGCGACGGTGACGGCGATGAGACCCGCGAGCTGAAACGCAAGCCACCGGAACAGGAACAATGTGGCAACATAGAAACAAACGAACAACAAGAGCGGACCGAGATAGCCATCGAGGGCGATCGCCTTTCGACGGACCGCGCCGAGCCCGGAGGTCGCATGAGGAAGTTCGCCCCTGACATCGCGGCGCTGGTCCTGCGGCTCGCCGCCGGACTGATCTTCATTCCCCACGGCTGGTCGAAGATCAGCGGCAAGGGCGCCGGCGCGTTCGCCGCCGACATCGCCGCCAACTATCACATCCCCTCGATCCTCGGGCACCTCGCCGCCTGGTCCGAGTTCCTCGGCGCGGTCCTGCTGATCGTCGGACTTCTCACCCGTCTCGATGCCTTCCTCCTCGCCGCGACGATGTTCGTGGCCGCATTCATCGTGCAGCTTCCCGATGCGTTGTACGAGGTTCCCCCCGGATCAATCAAGATCTTCGTTGCGCTGCACGGGATCGAGCTGCCGCTGGCGCTGTTCGCGATCTGCCTCTCGCTGCTCCTCACGGGCGGCGGGAAGTTCTCGCTCGACGCGATCGTGTTCCGCCGATTCCGGCGCAAGTCGTGATCCGCATCGTCGCGCGCGTCGTCGCGATCGCGCTCGTCGCGCTGCCTGTTACGTTCGTCGTGACGTTTCTGCTGATGCCGCTCTGGTCGTGGATCGAGTCGCGATTCCACATCGAGTCGGTCGGGCACTCCGGTCCTGCGAACTGGTGCTTCTTCATCGTGTACGCCACGCTGGTCGTGATCGGACTGGCGCTTCAATATCGAAGAATGCGCTCCAGCGGCCCTCTATACAAATCGTCATCCTGAGTCGGCGAAGCGCAACGAAGGATCTCGAAATGCGAAGAGCCTGCAATTTAGAGATCCTTCGCCGTCTACGCGGCTCAGGATGACGAGCAACACAACGCTCAGAGCGGTCCTGGTTGCTTTGGACCTTGGTAACTTGTTACCATGGTCCCATGGCAACAAAAACAATCGAGCGCCAGCAGATCGGCGTCCGCATCGAAAAGCGGCTCATGAAGGTGCTCAAGGGACTGGCCGAGTATCACGACATCTCTCTGGGTGACCTTCTCGAAGGAATCGTGTTGCACACCTTCGAAGGGAAGGCGCCGTTCGGGAAGGAATCGATCCGCAAGATCGGAGAGCTGAAGAAGGTCTACGGACTCGATCTCACCAGCGCGGACGCGCACAAGCTCGTGGAGAAGAAGCAGCGATGAATGAGCTCGTCACGCGTTTCGAGGACCTCACCCTCCCCGCCTCCGAGTTCCATCACCCGCAGCACGTGCAGGTGGCGTGGGAGTATCTGCGCGAGGAGGCGTCGCCGGCGGACGCGCTGCGCCGCTTCGTCGACAACCTTCGCCGCTTCGCGTCGCACAACGGATCGCCGCAGCTCTATCACGAGACCATCACCTGGGCGTACCTCGTGCTGATCCGCGAGCGGATGGCGCTCGCGTCGCACGATGATTGGGCGTCGTTCGCGCGCGACAACGCGGATCTGCTGACGTGGAAGCCGTCGATTCTGGAGCGGTACTACACGAGCGAGGTGCTGTATTCGGATCTGGCGCGGCGGGTGTTCGTGTTGCCGGATCTTTCCAATTTATCCCGCGCGTAGACGCGGGATCTCCGGCTGTCCCGCGCTGAATGAAACCGACGCGCGGCGACTTGTGGAGCGGCGCCCGCCCTCGGGCGCCGACTCTCGCGAGAATCCGGCGGCCGAGGGCGGCCGCCGCTCCACAGGAACGTTGCGAGTGGCATCGTTCGCGGCCGGACAAAAACAAAACGGCGGGCTGAAAGCCCGCCGCTCACTTTCAAACTGAAATATGCGCTATTGCGGAATCGTCGCTGAGGCCGTCGGGTCCTCGACGATGATACCGATGTTCTTCGCGCCGGATTGACGGGCGAGGTCGAGGAACTTCAACGTGCTGTCGTAGTCGACGTCGCGCGCGCCGGAGAAAAACACCATCTTGGCCGGGTTCCCGCGCATGATCTCGCGGATCCGGTTCGGGAACTGGTCGATGCCCATCTCTTCCTTGTTGATCAGAACGCGGTTGTTTTGGCCGAGCCGGAGAACGATCTGGTCCTGCACCGCGGACGGAGGGAGGTTCGCGGGTGCTTTGGGCGGGACCTTGACCAGATAGCCCATCTGCACGACCGGCGTGAGAACCATGAAGATGATCAGAAGCACGAGCACAACGTCCACGAGAGGCGTGACGTTGATGTCCGACTTTACGTTACCGCTGCCGCCGACTTGCATGTTAAGTAGCTCCTCCGGCAGAAACGGAGTCCTTCGGTTGCGCGATCAGACCGACGTCATTGAAACCGACCTCGCGGCAGGCCTTCAACACGTCGAGCACGTCGCCGTACTTCACCAGCTTGTCGCCCTTCACCGCGATCTCGCGATCGGGCGTATGCTGATAAATCTCCTTGAGCGACGACTCCACTTCGTCCTTCCGGATGACGTTCGGTCCCAGATAGACCGAGCCGTCCGCCTTCACGGAAATCTGCAGCTGCTTTTCCGTATCCGGAGTCTTCTCCGGTTGCGTAGTGACCGGAAGATTCACGGCTACACCCTTTTGCAGCATGGGAGTGACGACCATGAAGATGATCAGCAGCACCAGACAGACGTCGACCAGCGGCGTGACGTTGATGTCGGCGTTCAGATTGGTCTTCTGAAACTTGCCGACCGAGCTATGCCACCGATTTTTCATTTCCGCCAGTTTCCTTCAGGAAGTAGATCGCCATCTCCGAGCCGGAATTCGACATCTCGACGGTGAAGCGATCGATGCGGTTCTGGAAGTAGTTGTAGGCCCACACCGCGGGAATGGCAACGCCGAGTCCGAACGCGGTAGTGATGAGGGCCTCGGCGATACCGGCCGAAACCGACGCGATACCACCGCCCGAGGTGGCCATCTTCTCGAAGGCGTGGATGATGCCGATGACGGTGCCGAGCAGGCCGACGAACGGCGCGGTCGCGCCGATGGTGGCGAGCACGCCGAGGTTCTCTTTCAGCTCGGCGACGGTGATCATGGCGGTGCGGTCCATGCCCTGGCGCGCGGCTTCCACGGCGACTTCCGTGTCGGCGGTGCGCTTGTCGCGGCGCGAGGCCTCGAACTCCAGCAGGCCGGCGGCGATGACCTTGGCCAGGTGCGAGTTCTTGTACTTCTTGGTCACCTCGATGGCCTGACCGTACTCGCTGCGAGTGAGCAGGTTCGTGAGCGCGCCGAGCAGCTTGAGCGACTGGGTCTTCGCTTTCTGGAAGACGATGAAGCGCTCGATCATGACCCACAGGGAGTAGATCGACATGATAGCCATGATGATGACGATGCCCTTGGCGATGGGCGACATCGAAACCCAGAGCGAGCTGAGACTCATATCCATAAAGCAGTTCCCTCCGTTACGCGTCCGGCACCTCGACGAGGTGCCGGATCGAAATTTTTAGTTCAGTTTGAAGTTGACGGTGAGGTTGAAGATGACGTCGACCGGCTGTCCGTTGAGCGTGCCCGGTTTGAATTTCCACTTCTCCACGGCTTCGGCCGCGGCCTGATCGAGACCGAACGGCAGCGGCTTGAGTACTTTCACGTCGCGCACGTTGCCGTTCTTGTCGATGACACACTCGACGATCACGATGCCGGAGATGCGCGCCTTGCGCGCGACTTCCGGATAGTGCGGCTCGACGCGGTTGATGACGACCGGCGCCTTGACGTCGCCGCCGACGCGCAACGGTGCGGTCTGCACCGGTGGCGGCGCGGTATCGGTCACGATGCCGCCGACGACTCCGCCGACCACACCACCGACGACGCCGCCTTCGACGCCGCCTTCGACACCACCTTCAACACCTGCTTCGGTCGATGCCGTCTCGACCGGCTTCACTGCATCAGGGACGACTGTGGGTGCGAGGTTCTGGAGATCTCTCGGGATTTCGACCGGCTTCACTTCGACCGGCTTCACCGACGCAGCTTTGGGCGGCGGCGGTGGAGGAGGCGGAGGCGGAGGCGCGGCCGCGACGGAGTACTGCGCGACCTGCGCGGGAGAGTTCGTCGGGAACTCGACGTTCCAGACCGCGCCGAAAATCAATCCGGCGACGACGACGACGTGCAGCCCCAGCGACACCGGAAGAGTCAGATACTTTTGAATTCCGACTTTCTGTTTTTTCGATTCGACGACTGTAGATTCGAACATGTTCGTCTCTCGCTTGGGTACTTAACCCTGTTTGCCTGCGGCCGCGGTGGCCTCGGCTTTCTTCTTGCGGACGATCGCGATGGCCTCGTCGCGAATGCGGTTCGCTTCGGCGACGAGCTGCTGCTGTTTCACCGGATCGGTCTCGAGCGGAGCCTGCTGACGGAACAGCAGACTGTAATAGACCATCGCCTCGAAGTAGTCCGCCTTGAGTTGAATCGCGCGTTGCAGCGCGACCTTGCCTTTTTCGATGATGGCCAGCCGCTCGCCGATGTCGGCGGGCGGATTCTTGGCGACTTTCTCGTAGCAAACGACGCCGTAGGTGTAGAACGCCTCGGGATTCTTGGCGTCGAGCATCGTGATCTTCGCGTACCAGTTCAGCGACTGGTTGAAGTCACCCTGCTTCGCATAGAGCGTCGCGACCGAGCGCACGGCTTCGAGATCGTTGGGGTGGGTCTTGATCCACTCCTGGAAGTAACCGATCGCATCGGTGATGCGGTCGGCGTTGAGATAGAGATTGATGAGCGCCTCGCGCGCGATGCGATCCTCGGGTTGTTTCGCGAGGTACTGCCGCAGTTTGACGACCGCCGCGTCGGCGTTCTTCACGTTCGCCGCCGACTTGTCTTCCGGAACGTACAAACCGATCAGGGAGTAGCCGATCATGCGATCGAGCTCGGGGAAGCTGTTGTCCAGCTCTTCCGCCTTGCGGTAGTGCTGGAGAGCCGTCGCCCATTCTTCGCGCGTGTACGCGTCGTTGGCGTCGCGGATCTCCATCCGGGCTTGGACCTTCCGGCATCCGCCCAGAGTTAATAGGGAAAGAGAAAGTGCCATCAAAAGGCACAGCTTCTTTTTCATTTGATTCCGAACTCCCTGATAGGTGATCGCAGACTTCTGCAGGGGGCGCTGTCAGGCTGCTTCCCGGCCTGCGCCAGGCAATGGTGAGCGAATATACAGATCGACCTGTTCACCGTCAACCCAATTGGTAATACCTGAAACCGAAAGTTTTAGCCAAGAAACGTCACTCCCAAAAACACATTTTTTATGGCGGCCTGACCGTGCGCACAACGTCCCCCTCGAACGTTCGACACACGGTCATCGAGAAAGGAAACCATGCGTGATACGGACCAGACTGTGCGACCGGATTCAGGCGACGGCGTCATCAGTAACTCGGCTTGTGCTCCATCGTCAGCTCGCTGATCGCGGACCACAACTCCGGGAACTGCGGCTCGCGCGTGCCCGCGTCGAGCTGCGCGGCAGGAACGCCTTTCAACGAAAGGACCCTGTCGCCGATGATCCGGAACGCGAGGCGCATGTGCGAGAAGCGCCATTTGATGAAGGACTCGTCGTAGTCCATCATCGCCTGCAGCAACCGGAACGCCGCGTAGTGTTTGCGCGGCTCGCGCTCGATCTCGATCACGCTGATCGATCTGCGCGCGATCGCCTCGCGAAAGCGCGGCCAGATCCGCTTGCCGACATCGAGCAGGCGATTGAATCCCGGCGACTCCTGACCGCTTCCGCGTCCCAGGGATGTCGTGCGGATCTGGTGATAGTCGACCGGCGCCATCGTCTCGAGGATGAGGATCTGTTCGCGAAGCAGATCGACGATCAACCGGCAGCGGTTCAACAGATCGGCGGCGAGCTCGATCTCATCCGCATCGATCGCCGCCGCCGCGCGATTCACTTCGTAGTCGATGTGATGCAGCCAGAGCTCCGCGGTTTGATGCGTGACCTGGAAGAGGCGCTCTTCCGGATTCGACAGTTTGTCGATCGGTTTCTGCAGGTCGAGCAGCTCGGGGACGCGGACGTATCGCTCGTAGTCGGAGTCGCCGCGGCCTTCTAAAATCGGACCGGTGTGGGACATGCGGCGCGGATCATACCCTCAGTTTATCCCGCGCGAAGACGCGGGATCTTCGGTGGCACCGCGCGGCTCGCTTTGTTCGGATTGATCGTACCGGTATGACGAGAGATCCCGCATCTGCGCGCGGGATAAACTTCAGACCAGTTCGAGAATGTGGCCCAGCTTCTTCTTCTTCGCTTCGAGATACTTTCGCGTCGTCTGCGACGGCGCGATCTCGAGCGGCACGCGCTCGACGATCTCGAGGCCAAAGCCTTCGATGGCGACGAACTTCGCGGGGTTGTTCGTCATCAGGCGAATCTTGCGAACGCCGAGGTCGCGGAGAATTTGCGAGCCGGTGCCGTAGTCGCGGATGTCGGGGGCGAAGCCGAGCTTCGCGTTCGCCTCGATCGTGTCGGCGCCCTGGTCCTGCAGCTCGTACGCGCGCAGCTTGTTCACGAGTCCGATGCCGCGCCCTTCCTGCAAGAGGTAAAGGACGACGCCTTTGCCTTCCTTCTCGATGAGCGCGAACGCGCGGTCGAGCTGATCGCCGCAGTCGCAGCGCGTCGAATGAAAGACGTCGCCGGTGAGGCACGACGAGTGGACGCGCACCAGCACGTCGTCGTCTTCCCTGATCTCGCCTTTCACCAGCGCGACATGCTCTTCGCCGGTGATGTCGCTCTTGTACGCGTACACGCGGAAGTCGCCGTAATCGGTCGGCAGCGTCGGCGACGCGAGGCAGTGGACGTGCCGCTCCGTCTGCATCCGATATTTGATGATGTCGGCAACGGAGATGATCTTGAGGCCATGCTGAATCGCGAACTCGCGGAGGTCCGGGAGCCGCGCCATCGTGCCGTCTTCATTCATGATCTCGCAGATCACCGCGGCCGGATTCATGCCCGCGATTTCCGCGAGGTCGACCGACGCCTCGGTCTGCCCTGCCCGTTTGAGCACGCCGCCTTTGCGCGCGCGCAGGGGGAACACGTGACCGGGACGCGCGAGATCGTGCGGACGCGTCTTCGCATCGATCGCCACGCGCACCGTCTCCGAACGATCGGCCGCGGAGATGCCGGTGGTCACGCGTCCGCGCGCTTCGATCGAGACCGTGAACGCCGTGCCGAAGTTGGTCGTGTTGTTCTCGACCATCAGCGGCAGATCCAGCTCGTTGCAACGCTCCTCGGTCAACGCGAGGCAAATCAGTCCGCGGCCGTTCTTGGCCATGAAGTTGATCGCCGCGGGCGTGACCTTCTCCGCGGCTATGCAGAGATCTCCCTCGTTCTCGCGGTCTTCGTCATCGACGATGATGACGAACTCTCCGCGGCGGTAGATCTCGGCGGCTTCCTGGACGTTGGCAAAGGGCATCGGACGATTGTACGTTACTGGACTACTTTGAACGTCTCCTTGAGGGAGTACGAGCTCTTCTTCACCGTGTCGATGACCTTGACGGTGAACGTGTAGTCGCCGGGCTTGAACGTCTGCAGCGGAATCGCGCTGCCGATCGCGAAGTGATTCGGCACGCCCTTCACCGGTGTCGCCGCGACTTCCGACGGCGGCGCCGTCATCTTCGTTTTCTTACCCGTCGCGTCGGTGCCTTCGACGTCGAGCTTCACCTGCACCTTCGGTTCCGTCTCGCCTTCGGCGATGCCGGGATTGCGCAGCTCGACGAAGTACCAGAGGTCATCCGTGGGACGGAACGTGCGGTCGCCCTTCGGCACGACTTTCAGTCCGCCGAACGCATACGGATCGGTCGGCGCCTGCGCGGCGCTGAGCGGATAAATATTGTTGGCGAGGATGAGCTGCGACGACGACGTCGCGTCCTTCGCGAGTCCGGTCAGCTCCATGTCGGCCGCGACGAGCGAGACCTTGCCGGCGTCGGAGACGCCGAAGTAGCCGCGATATTTTCCGGGAGGAAGCGTGAGCGACTTGTCGAGGAAGAAGTCGTCCTTCGTCGCGACCGGCTTCGCCGGCTCTTCGAAGGCGGCGACGTTCTTGCCGCTCGCGTCTTCGACGACGCCGAAGAACGTCGCGCCTGTTGCAGGCGCGGACCCTTGCGGGATGTAGAGGAGCACCGGCGCAAAGTCGATGCCTTCGCCGGTCAGATATTCGCCGGTCGTCGCGTAGATCGGCTTTGCACTCTTGCCGCTCTTTTTAAATTCGGCGACGGCGGTTTTCAACGCGTCCGTCGTCAGCTCCGTCGGCGCGGGAGGATTCGGAACGACCTGCGCGATCGGCACAGGTGCCGGCTGCGCTGTCGGGGCCGCGAACGTCGGGACTTCGGTGAGGTTCGGCTGCTTGATCGCCGCCGCGATCGCGCGCTGCTGCGAGCCGCCGATGTCGAGCGAGCGCTCGATGCGAAACTCGTGACGTCCGAGGCGGTCGATGAAGCGGAGCTGCGTGCGCGGCGCGGTGAAGATCGACTTGGTCGCGTCGCCTTCATAGGTCCAGATGTACATCTCCGCGCCCTGCTTCTCGTCCTCGACATCGCTCGCGGTCGTGCCGGTGTGCGGCGCGACGAGATTGGCGCCGCTGTGCTCGAGCTTCGACGGCTGGCCGTAGAGGATCAGCGCCTTGCCGCGGTCGGTCAGCGACCCTTTGGTTTTTCCTTCCGTGAAATTCGCGTCCGCAGCCGCGACGCGCGCGTCGAAGTCTTCATGAAATTCGTTGCGCGGCGTGGACGGCGTCGGATCGCGGCGCGCCCAGAACAGCGCGATGAACTTCTCCGCGGCGTCGTCCGTCGAGACCGCCTTCCACTGCGCGATCTCTTCCTTCGTCATCAGCACCGCCGCCGGTCCCTTGCCGAATGCGGCGTGCTCGGGTGTGAGCGCGGAGGCGCTGACTGCTACGGCCGCGGCCGCCGCCGCGAGAACGATGTTGCGGATGTTCATTCGGTCTCCAGTACGTGCTAGTCGCGAGCGGAAACGGTCACTGCTGCTCGAAATCTTCCATCTCGTCGTAGAGGCGGTCCATCTCGGCGTCGATCTCTTCCTGCTTGAGAATGCCTTTGCGGACGAGAAGCGCGGCGAGGCTGTGCAGCAGGATGCCGTTCTCGATGATCATCTGCTCGATCTGTTCGTCTTCATCTTCAAAGTCGCCGTCGGTGCGTTCGATATCGTCCATGGCCTTCTCTCCTTGGGCGAGCGGTGTATCACAGGAAAGCAGAAAGCAGAAAGCAGAAGGCAGAAAGCAAAAACGGTGGCTTTGACAGGCATTGGCGGTGTTCTTTCTGCTTTCTGCTTTTTGCTTTCTGCTTTCAATACAATCCGCCGCGATGAAACGAACTCTTCTTGTTTGTGTCTTGTTTGCAGTTTTCTCCTGTCAGCAGCGGGAGACCGCGGCTCCTTCTGCCGCTGCGCCGGCTCCCGCTGCGAAGCCGTTCAAAGCGGGCCTCCTCACGCCGGGATCGATCAACGACGGCGGATGGAACGCGATCGCATACGAAGGTTTGCAGCGCATCAAAAACGAGCTCGGCGCCGAGGTCTCGAATCAGGAGACGAAGACGCCGCCGGAGATGCTCGACGGCTTCCGCTCCTACGGTGCGAAGGGTTTCGACATCGCGTTCGGCCACGGCTTCGAGTACCAGGAGCCGGCGAAGCAGGCCGCCGCCGAGTATCCGAACACGATCTTCATCACCAGCTCCGGCAACACGGTGACGAACAACGTCTCACCGATGCGCTTTCAAATCGAAGAATCGACCTATCTCCTCGGCGTGATCGCCGCGCGCGAGTCGAAGACTGGCAAGGCCGGACTCGTCGGCGGCATCAATCTCCCGTCGATCGACTCCAGCTTCGTCGCCTTCAAAGCGGGCGCGCAGTCGGTGAATCCGAAATTCGAGGTGAAGACGATCTACACCGGCAACTTCGACGACGTCGGCGCGGCGAAAGTCGCGACGCTGTCGCTCATCAACGCCGGATGCGATTTCATTTTCCATCAGGCCAACGAAGCGGGGCGCGGCGTGTTCCAGGCTTGCACCGAGCGCAAAGTGCGCTGCTTCGGATCCAACAAAAACCAGACCGACATGGCGCCCGACTACGTCGTCGCCTCGGCAGTCGTCGACGTGCCCGCGGCGTTCGTGGAGATGGCGAAGATCGTGAAGGAAAAGCGATTCAAGCCCGGCGAGCAGCACTTCGGCTTCAACAACAACATCGTGCGGCTGGAGTGGAACGACAAACTGAAAGCGTCGATCTCGCCGCAGACGATCGCCGAAGTAGATCGGCTGACGAACGAGATCAAAGCCGGGACGCTGAAACCGCCGGCTGGTTTTTGATGGCAGATGGCTGACGGCAGATGGCGGAAACGCGCCGATCGCCTGCCATCCGCCATCTGCCATCTGCCATCCACATGATCCACCTCTCCCACATCACCAAAACATTGGGCGCCACGCGCGCCGTCGATGATGTTTCGCTCGACGTGCGCAACGGAGAGATCGTCGCGCTGGCCGGCGAGAACGGCGCGGGCAAGACGACGCTGATGCGCATCGCCGCGGGCGAGATCGACGCCGACGGCGGCAGCGTGAATCGCGAAGGACGCGCGGAGCTCGTGCATCAGCACTTCCTCCTCGTCGACGCGCTGTCGATCGCGGAAAACCTCGCGCTCACCCATCGCGGCTTTCGTTTCACCACGCGGCGGATCATCGAGCGTGAAGCGTCGGCGATCATCGAGAGCACAGGCATCGAGTTGCGCGATGGATCGCGACTCGTCGCGGAGCTTTCGGTCGGCGAGCGATCGAAGCTCGAGCTGATCAAAGCGATTGCACGCAAGCCTTCGACGCTGATCCTCGATGAGCCGACGTCTGTCCTCACGCCAAACGAGACCACGGAATTGTTTCGCGTCATGCGACGCATCGCAGCCGAAGGCGCGGCGGTCGTGTTCATCAGCCACAAACTTCCCGAAGTTCTCGAAGTGGCGGACCGGATCGTCGTGATGCGCGGCGGGCGGGTGATTGCGGAGAGCGCGGCACGCGACACGAACGTGCGGGACCTCGCCAACGCGATGGTCGGCCGCATAACCGAGCAACCGAGCGACCGCGCAACCGCGGGAAGGATCACAGCGATTGTCGGAGTCGCAGGAAACGGACAAGCCGAGCTCGCGGCGAAGTTGCGCGATGAGGAACGCGACGCCGGGCACATTCCGGAAGATCGCACGCGCGACGGGATCGTCGCGGAGATGACGATCGCGGAGAACCTGGCGTTGAAAGCGAAGCGCTGGAACGCGCGCGAAGCGGCGAGGCACGCGGAGCGGATGATCGCGCTATATTCGATTCGCGCGAGCGGTCCGCTGCAGCGCGCCGGCGATCTGTCGGGCGGCAATCAACAGAAGGTGATCCTCGCGCGCGAGCTCGATCGCAAGCCGAAGCGCATCGTCGCCGCGGAGCCGACGCGCGGACTCGACATCGAGGCGACGCGCTTCGTGCACGAGCAGCTTCGCTCCGCGGCAGTCGAAGGCGCGTCCATTCTCCTCATCACGTCCGACCTCGACGAGGCGTTCGCACTCGCCGACACGATCCAGGTGATCTATCGCGGACGTCTCTCCGATCCGCTCACGCCGTCGGAAGCCGCGACGCGCGTGGCCTCACTCATGGCGGGAGTCGCGTGAGGCGCTTCGCGGTCGCCGTCATCGCTGCGGCCGCGGCGATCGTGCTCCTCGCCTTCTCCGGCGCGCTGTTCGGCCACTCGCCGTGGTCGCTGCTCTCGATCGTCGCGAGCGGCTCGGTCGGATCGCGCTTCGCGCTCGCCAGTACGCTGCTGAAGTCCGTTCCGCTTCTCTTGACGGGACTCAGCGTCGCGATCGCCTTTCGCGCCGGCGTGTGGAACATCGGCGGCGAAGGACAGTTCATCGTCGGCGGACTCGCGGCGCTCGTCGCCTCACGCTTCGGCATCGTCGCATCGCTCGCGGCGGCGATGCTCGCCGGCGCGGCGTGGGCATCGATCGCATCCGCGATGCGTCTCTGGCGCAACGCGCCGGAAGTGCTGACAACGATCCTGCTGAACTTCACCGCGATTCATTTGCTCGGATGGAGCGTGAACGGACCGCTGCGCGAGCACGCGGGGCAATATCCGCAAACCGATCTCGCGCACGTCGCGCTGCCGGAAATCGGCGGCGTGCACTTCGGCATCGTCATCGCGCTCGCCGCAAGTGTGTTCGCATGGTGGCTGCTGTATCGCACCGCGGCAGGACTGCGATTGCGCGCGACGGGACTCAATCCCAACGCCGCGCGATGGGCGGGCATCCGGGTCGGTGCGCAACTCGCACGCGCGATGGCCATCTCCGGCGCCGCCGCCGGTCTCGCCGGCGGCATCGAGCTCCTCGGCGTCACGCACCGTCTCTTCGAGCGCTTCGCCGCCGGCTACGGCTACTCCGGAATCGCCGTCGCGCTGCTCGCGCAGTTGCATCCGCTCGCGACGATCGCGTCGTCGCTCTTCTTCGGCGCGCTCGTCACCGGCGCGGGCGAGCTGCAACGCGCCGCCGGCATCTCCGCCGGCGTCGCGACATTCGGACAGGCCGTCGTCATTCTCACGCTGATTGTTTTCGAACATGTACGAGCTGATCGCTAACTCGATTCCGATCGCGATCGTCGCGTCGATCCCGCTGCTGCTCGCGGTCGAAGGCGAGCTCCTCGTCCAACGCGGCGGCATCATCAACCTCGGCATCGAAGGAATGATGCTCACCGCCGCGATGACCGCGGCATTCGCGGCGCAGACGACCGGCAGCGTGACGATCGGATTCCTCGGCGGCATCGCCGGCGCGATGGTCATCACCGCGATCTTCGGCGTCTTCGCGATCGCGCTGCGCGCCGATCAAATCGTGACCGGCACCGCCATCAATCTCCTCGCCCTCGGCGGCACGAGCTTCGTCTACCGCGAAGTCGCCGCATTCCAGCGACCGATCCCGCAACTCCACACCGACATCGTCTCCGCGCTGTCATGGATCGTCGCTCCGCTCATCCTCGGCGCGATTCTCTGGAACACATCCTTCGGCCTGCGCCTCCGCGCATGCGGCGAAAATCCCGAAGCGCTTGCCGCGACCGGCCGCTCCGTCCGTATGCATCGATGGGCCGCGCTGATGATCGAAGCACTCCTCGTCGGCATCGGCGGCGCATACCTGTCGCTCGCGCTCTCCAGCGGCTTCGCCGAAAACATGACCGCCGGCCGCGGTTTCATCGCACTCTCGATCGTGATCTTTGGACGCTGGAAGATAAAAGGCGCCCTCCTCGGCACCGCCATCTTCGGCCTCGCCGCCGCCTTGCAGTACGCGCTGCAGGCCGCGAACCGCGGCATCCCGTTCCACATCCTGCTCGCCGTCCCGTACGTCGTCACGCTGCTGATTCTGTGCGGGGTGGCGGGGCGGGTGCGTTCGCCGGAGAGTCTCGGACGTCCCTAGCCGCCACGGGCGGCTGCGTGGATTGCTCCGCCTTGCGGCCTGCTTGCCGCCACGTCACGAATGCGGCTTCGAGCGGCGCAACGCGCCTGAGATCGTCGTTTCTGGCGCGCAAATTCCTAACCCGAGCAACGAAATGCAGCGACGTCCGTCCGCGACTGGAACTGTGCTCCGTGCGCGTTCGAGATCGTCCGCTCCGCGCCGGTCTGCATGTCGCGGATTTGCAGTGACGCTCCGAGCTCCGTCAGGCCGGAGCTGAAGAGCCAGTACGATCCGTTGGCTGCACATCCATCGAGCACCTTGACGAACAGTTCGGGGTTGCTGCTCGAGAAGAAAGAAAACGCGCCGCCTTCGAAGCTCAGGAGACGCGCCTTCGGCGTTCCGAATCGAGCGAGCAGCGCCTGCTCTTCGAGCGAGGCGCGTACGCGAAATCTGCCGCCGCGCAAACAGAGCGTGTCGGAGTCCGGTACACAAATTTCTGCCGGCGGATCGGTTCGCGGATTGACCGTGAACTCCACCTCGCCGTCGAGCGTGCCCGCGTTTTCCACGGCGCGTGCTTTGTACGCGCCGGCGGGCAATGCGCCGAGGGGTACGCGCGCGGTGAACGCGGCGGGCGCATCGAAACATTCGGTGGGACGAACGACGGTCGCGGCTCCGGCGGCAAGCTCCGCGGCCGAGTACGAGGCCCGGCACGCTTCGCCGGAGACGATCATCGTGAGGTTTTCACCTGCTGCAGCAGGCTGCGGCTCAACGCGAACGTCGAACGGCAACGTCGTCGTGATGGTGCCGGTGACCTGGAACACTCCCGTCGGCTGCGCCGGCGGATAGGGATCGAACGTCACCGAGATCACGCCCGTGCCGCGCGTCTGCGAAAGCACTTCGGTGTGAAACGGATGACCGGTCGCGCTGTTGAGATGCTCGCGGGAGCGCGACTGCGCCCGGTTGGTGACGACGTTGCCCGTCGAGATCCAGGAAGCGTCCGACGTATGCGCGATCAGACCTCCGTTCACGAAGAATTCGCTGGTGTGAGACACGCCCGGATCGGGAGCAAGCACCACCACGAAGTCGCCCGCCTGCGGATTGAAATTCATGCTGGCCGTTCTCACGTGGAACTTGAACGTGAACATCGACGGAGCGATCCCCTGCAGCGACGTGAAGCCGGTGATGCCGGTCGCGGTCCCGACGCCATCGATGACGTGAAAAATGCCTTGCGCGTCCACGGCCGACGCCGTGAGAGTCGCGACGAAGCGGATCTGTCCGGCGTGGATGTTCCAGGACAGCAGACAAGCGACGACGAGCAACGAAAGACGAACGCGCACACGCGACATAAGTAAGAACCTCCCTCTTGCCATATATAGTAAGCAAAACGGAAGCCGGAGAAAACGCTCAGCGTCCCCACGCGCCGACCGTGTTCCACACGTCGCTCACGCGGCGCTGCGCGCCGGTTGCGATCGCGCGCGGCGCGCTCGCGATGGCGGCGGCGATGAGCGGCGCGGCCTCGCTCGCCTGCGGCTGGAGCGAGTCGCCGTGTTCTTCGAAGAAGCGCGTGCTCACGAGGCCTTCGCGGAAAGCGGGATGCGTGACGACGCGGCGAAGCCAGGAGACGTTTGTCTTCGTGCCGAGGATCGTGTACTCCCGGAGGGCGCGGGCGATGCGGTCGATGCAGGCGTCGCGGGTTTCGGCGAAGCAGATGAGTTTTGCGAGCATGGGATCGAAGCGGAGTCCGATCTCGCTGCCGCGGGTGACGCCGGCGTCGACGCGCACGCCGGGGCCGGACGGCTCGCTGTAGTACGCGATGGTGCCGCTTTGCGGGAGGAAGCGATCGTCGGGGTCTTCGGCGTAGACGCGCACCTCGATCGCGTGTCCGCGCTGTTGCAGGTCGCTCTGCTTCCACGGCAGCGGTTGGCCGGATGCGACTGCAAGTTGCGCGCGCACGAGATCGACGTCGGTGACGAGCTCCGTGATCGGATGCTCGACCTGCAGGCGCGTGTTCATTTCGAGGAAGTAGAAGTCGTTGTCCGGCGTGACGATGAATTCGACGGTGCCGGCGTTGCGATAGTCGACGCCTGCGGCTGCCGCGATCGCGGCCTTCGCCATCCGCTGGCGCAGCTCGTCGCTGTAGCGCGGCGCGGGTGTTTCTTCGACGACCTTCTGATGCCTGCGCTGCAGCGAGCAGTCGCGCTCGAAGAGATGGACGATGTTGCCGTGCGCGTCGCCGAAGATCTGGAACTCGACGTGGCGCGGCTCTTCGATGTAGCGCTCGAGCAGCAGGCGATCGTCGCCGAAGGCCTTCATTGCCTCACGCTGCGCGGACTCGATCGCGGCGCGCAGCTCATTTGACGCGCGTACGATCTTCATCCCCTTCCCGCCCCCGCCCGCCGATGCTTTCACGAGCAGCGGAAATCCGACGCTCTCTCCTTCGCGCAGGAGCGCGTCCATCGACTGCTCGTCTCCGTCGTAGCCCGGCACGACGGGGACGCCAAGCTTTTGCATGAGATGACGCGACTGCGCCTTCGATCCCATCGCGGCGATCGACGTCGCCTTCGGTCCGACGAACACGATGCCGGCGTCCTCGCACGCGGCGGCGAGCTCCGCGCGCTCGGAGAGAAACCCGTAGCCGGGATGAAGCGCGTCCGCGCCGCACGCACGCGCGGCGTCGATGACGCGGTTCACGTCGAGATAAGAGTTGCCGAGGGAGACGGCGTCGTCGAAGAAACGCTGCGTGAAGCGGATGTCATCACCTTCGGCGTAGCCGAGAACGGAGGCGATGCCGAGCTCGCGGCAGGCGCGCGCGATGCGCACGGCGATCTCGCCGCGATTGGGGACGATGAGCTTAATCATGGTTGCTCGGTTACTCGGTCGCGCGGTTGCGCTGCTTTCGGTTGCGCGGTTGCTCGGTCACGCGGTTGCGCGGCGGGTGGGTGGCAATTTGCCGCGCAACCGAGCGACCGAGTGACCGCGCAACCTAATTCACGATCCACGACGCCAGCCTCTTTTCGAGAAACGCCTTCATGCCTTCCTGTCCTTCTTCCGACACGCGCCGCTCGGCGATCGCCTCGATCGTGTACGGAATTGCATCGACGAGCTCGTGCGATACGACGTGTGCGATCAGCTTCTTGCACTCGCGCACGGCTTCCGGTCCCGCGGTCTTGAGCTGCGTGACCGTTTCGTAGACCGCAGCGTCGAGCTCTTCGATCGTGTCGACGGTGCGATGCACGAGTCCGATGCGCAGCGCGCGCTCCGCTTCGAAGCGCTCGCCGGTGAGGAAGAGCGCGCGCGCGTGCGTCTCGCCGATCTTCGCGATCACGTACGGTGAGATCAGCGCGGGGAGGATGCCGAGCTTCACTTCGGAGAGTCCGAACTTCGCGTCGCTCATCGCGATCGCGATGTCGCAGACCGCGGCGAGTCCGACGCCTCCGCCGATCGCGGCGCCCTGAATACGTCCGACGATCGGCAGCGGACAGGAATTCATCAGCGCGAACAGCTTCGCGACGTGCGAGGAGTCGCGCACGTTTTCGTCGCGCGTGTACGCGACCATGCGCGACATCCAATTCAGGTCCGCGCCCGCGCAGAACGTTTTGCCCGCGCCCTTGATCACGATCGCGCGAGCCGCATCGGTGTCGACATGTTCGAACAAGTCGACCGCCTCCGCGATCAGTTCATCGTTGAACGCGTTGTGCACCTCGGGGCGGTTGAGAGTGACGGTGAGAACTCCGTCGGCAAGCTCGACGAGGAGTGTGTTGTACGCCATACGACGCGGATTGTAGTGGAGCTGCATGTGGTGACCGCTGCCTCAGCGGTCATCACATGAGCAATCTAATGTCGCACGCTGCGAGCGCGCGGCGGAGTTGCCTGTCCGAAGAATGCCTGGAACCAGTAGTCGGGCTCGACGCCCAGTGTCCCGTTGGGCTCGATCTTCAACGTGATCGTCGTTCCCGGCACTTTGCTTCCGAGCGGAACCGCGCCCGTCGAGTACGGCGGCACGTCGACGATGGCGAACTGACCGCCGCCCGTGAGCGTTGCGCGCAGAGGCGTGTCGCCGGTGTTGTGGATGTCGACGAGCGTCGTGCTGTTCAACGTCAACTGGAACTTGTAGAAGTCGACGTCGCCGGCCGTGCAGAAGCCGCCGTAGATCTTCGCGTTGTCGACGATGTTGCCCCATGCGGTCGCGCTCGTGTCGTTCGGCTCCTGCACGTCGGCGCACGGACGCGCGCCGCGCGCGGTCGTGACGATCGTCGCGCTCTGCGGTCCCTGTGGAACATTCGTGCCGGTGACGACGATGCGATACGCGCCGGGAGCGGCGTTCGCGATCTCGACCATCTCGGTGTTGTCGATGGTGTTCACGCCGCGTGTGGCGACGGCGTCGACGTGATTCTTGTCGAGGACGTACGGCAAGTACGTGGTGCCGGTCGGTCCGATGATCTTGAGATCGAGATCATTCACCAGCGCCGGTGCAGTCGAGACCTGATTTTCAGGAAGAAACTTCGGCGGATCGGGCCACTGCAACACGACGCGCAGGTTCTGCGTCGATTGCACGACCACCGGCATCTCGAATTGCTGTTTGTCCGCGAGCGTGATCGAGCGGATGCGATTGTGAGCGCCGTGATCGGCGACGATGAGATCGACCGAGTCCTTCGCGTTCACCATGCCGAAGCCGTAGGTGTAATCGGGACCGGGATTGCCGAGGTCATTGGTGCCGGCGATGATCAGCGCCTTCAGCTCTTCCGGCTTCGGATTGGTCGCAAACGTGCGGCGCCACTGCTCGGTCACGAGCGCAGCCACTCCCGTGACCACCGGCGCTGCCATCGAAGTACCAGACAGACTGCCATAGGAATTGGTAGGAAAACTGGAAAAGACGCTGGCACCGCGCGCCACGACTTCCGGCTTGATGCGTCCGTCTTTCGCTGGACCGCGCGAGCTGAGGCCGAGGATCTCGACGTTTGTGCTGACGGCACCGACGGTGAGGACGTTCTTGGCGGAACCGGAAACCGAGATCGTGTCGAACGGCTGCGCCGCGTGATGCTTCGTCGTCTCGCAGCTCGTGCACGGCAACGGGCAGTCGCTGCCGCTGCTGTTCTTCGAGTAGCAGAAGACCTGATCGGTGATCACGGCGTTGGTTGACGCGTTGCGATGACGATGCTCGTTCCATGTTCCGCCGGGGCCGTCATCCGCTTCGTTGCCGGATGAATGAACGAAAAGCACTCCCTTGTCGCGCGAGATCTGATCGAGCGGCGCGGAGTATTCATAGTCGTACGCACCGAAGTACTCGGAGTTGTTGTCCCACACCGGATAGCCGCCGACGGGCGCGCTCCAGCCGATGACGAATCCCCAGGAGTTGTTGTCGGCGACGACGCCGCGCGACGCGAGCTCGTTGGTCTTCGTCGCGTTGTAGAGCGCCTCGCCGTTCGGTCCGAGCTCCGCCTTGAACTGATAGATCGTCGCGTTCGGCGCCATTCCTTTCGCGGAGGGATTCAAGCCCGACGCGGCGATCGTGCCGGCGACGTGCGTCGCGTGCGCCTGATCGCCCGTCGCGCCGCCCGTCGTCATCACGTTGAAGCGTCCGCCGAACTCGATGTGCGACGACTGCCCTGCCGCGAGCTCGAACTGCGAGACGACGACACCCGCGCCCGACAATCCATACGGCGCGGCCTGCAACTCCGTCACGTGTGCGAGCGACGCGGACACGGCGTTGTGAGTTTTCAACTGGAAGTGACGCGAGCCGCCGATCATCCGCACGCGCTCATCGTTCGCGAGCGCGTTCAAGGACGGCGGCGCGATCTTCGCCGTGATCTCGCGCGTCGATCCGAAGTCGGTCGCGAAGATGTCGTCGAGCGCGCCGCCGGCGGCGAGAATCGCCGCGCGCGCGTCGTCGAACGACACATTGTCCTTGAAGTAGACGTTGACGCGCGCGAATGCTTCGGCGCGCGCGGCCGCGCGGTACGCGGAGGGCTGGATCTTGTCCTCAGTGAAGCGGTCGGCGGCCGGAGCGGCCGCCGCTCCACTGAGGGAGACGACTAACGCGAAAACGAGGACGCGCATGTCGTTAGTGATGGCTCGCGCGATGCTTCGTTCCTGCGAACTGGCCGAATGCGAGCGTCAGCTTGTACGTCGGGTTCGAGCCGATCGCCGCCGTGGCCTCGATCTTCAGCGTCACGTTGAATGCCGGCGCCTGCGCGCTGCCGCTGCCGTACTGCAGGCTGACCGTCTTCGTCTGTCCCGCCGGAATGTCGACGCTGGAGGTCGAGCCGTCCTGTCCGGACAGCGTCGCTTTCAGCGGCGTGTCGCCGGCCTGAATCGTCGCGGTGATCGGACCGAACTTCGTCGCCTGGAACTTGAAGAAGTCGACGTCGCCCGCGCTGCAGATTGCGCCGCTGAGCGTTCCCGGCGGCACGTTGCCCCACGCGCTCTCGGCCGAATTGTTCGGCTCCTGCAGGTCGCTGCACGGCGTGACGGAAGCGGCTTTCGCGTTCGTGATCACGACCGCGGTCTGCGGACCCTGATTCACTCTCGAGCCGGTGACGATGACGCGGTAGACGCCGGGAGTCGCATTCGCGATCTCGACCAGCTCCGTGTTGTCGGTGTTGTTCACGCCCTTCGTCGCGGGATTCTCGTAGTTCACTTTGTCGAGCACGTACGGCAGGTAGGTCGTGCCGTCCGGTCCGATGACCTGCACGTCGAGATCGTTCACAAGGGCCTTGGCCTGGAACGAATCGTTGCCGAGAAGCACGACCGTCGGATCGGCCCACGTCACGAGCACTTTCAACTTCTGCGTCGCGGTGACGGTGACGGCGCGCTCGACGCGCGTGCCCTGCGAGATGTTCACGTTCGCGATCTGGCCGCGCGTGCCGCCGTCGCCGATGATGAGGTCCGCCGACGCCTTCGCGTTGATGAGACCGAAGCCGTAGATGTAATCGGGACCGGTGTTGCCGAGGTCGTCGGCGCCGGCGAGGATGACGCCGCGGAGCTCCGCGACTGTCGCCTTGCCGTTGAATGTCTTCTGCCACTGCTCGCCGAGAAGCGCGGAGATGCCGGTGACGACCGGCGAGGCCATCGATGTGCCGCTCAGCGTCTGGTACGTGCTGCCCGGCCACGTCGACAGGAGATTGCGTCCGCGCGCGGTAATGTCGGGCTTCACGCGTCCGTCTTTCGCCGGACCGCGCGAGCTGAACGATGCGATCGACGGCGGATTGGTCGTCGTCTGCAGCGCTCCGACGGCGAGCACGTTCTTCGCGGCGCCGGTGACCGTCATCGTGTCCCACGGCGTCTGGTTGTGATGCATCACCAGCTCGCATCCGGCATTGCACGGGACGGCCGGGCAATCGGTGCCGCTGCCGTTGAGCGTCACGCAGAATTCCTTCGTCGTATCGGCGTCGCCATTGTCGTCGGCGTGATAGTGCTCGCGCCATCCGCTCTGAAATTGTGGGAACTGTCCGTCATTGCCGGCGGAGAAAACGAGCAGCGTTCCGTACGTCGCGGTGATGTCGTCGTACACGAGCGTCGCGCCCGGATCGTACGCACCGTAGTACACATCTTGATCGAGCCACAGCGGGATGTCGGTGTCGCACTGGTCGCACCAGCCGAGTGGGAATCCGAGGGAGGTGTTGTTGGCGACGGGATGGAGCGCGGCCAGGTTCGTATTGAGCGCGTGGAGATGGCTGCCGATCGATCCGCCGACGTTGAACTCGCGGATCTGAACGTTCGGCGCCATTCCCTTCGCCAGGGGATTCACGCCCGACGCGCCGATCGTGCCGGAGACGTGCGTCGAGTGTTGTCCGTTTTGCGCGGTTCCGCCTGCGACGAGGCGTCCGCCGAATTCGGGGTGCGTGCTCTGTGCGTCGCTGAGCTCCGACACCATGACGATCTGTCCCGCTCCGCTGAGGTTGTACGGCGCCGCATAAACGTCGGTCACATGCGACAGCTGCGCGGCGATCGCGTTGTCTTCGACGAAGTGCGAGCGAATGCGTCCGGAGATCGCGAGCACGTTCTCATCGGCGGCGAGCGCGTTGAGCGACGACGGCGCGATGCGCGCGTTGACGACGTGCGACGGCCCGTAGTTCGACGTGAAGAAGTCGTCGAGCGTGGCGCCGGCGGCGAGCACCGACTTGCGAGCGTCGTCGAGTGCGACGTCCTGATGGAAGATGACGGTGACGTCGCCCGCGCGGCGCGCGGAGCCGTAAATCTTGTGCTCCGCCGTCATTGGTTCGACGGACGCAATCCGCGCATCCTCAGCGAATCGAGCCGAAGGCGCGACGCGCGCGATGTAGCGCCCGCCGGTGAGCGGCCGCTGGATCTCGATTCCTTCCGCGAGCAGATCGGCGCGGTCCTGTTCGGTCAGCGGTGCGGCGGGACTGAGGATCATGTGCCGCGCGCGATCGAAGTCGCGGTTCAGCTGCGGATCCGTTTCATTTTTCGTCGCCGCGAACGCGGTGGTGGCGATGAGGGAGGCGAACAGCAGAGTCGAGAGTCGGCGCATAGTTGTTTTGTCGATCGATCGAGAATTCGTGGTGCCCGAGGCCGGACTCGAACCGGCACGGCCTTGCAACCGGAGGTTTTTGAGACCTCTGCGTCTACCATTCCGCCACTCGGGCATTGTTGGATGGCGGATGGCGGATGGCGGATGGCAAGTCTTACGACTCGCTTTTCGCCATCTGCCATCTGCCATCTGCCATCTGCTTCTCCTTCCATCGCTCCGCGGTCGAGCGGATCTCATCATCCGTCAATACGCGGTTCGTGGACTTTGCAAGTTGGAAAATATCCTTTGCGAGCTCTTCTTCCTGCGGGTAACCGTGCGCGGCCAGCCAATAGATCACGTTGGAGAGCCCACACATGGGCCCGACTTCGATGACCTGCTGCAGACCGAACATTCCCGCCGGAACTCCGCTGTAAACACGGTCGGCGAGCCACTCGCTTCCCTTCTTTTTCGCTTTGATGATCGCCGCGGCGTGAACGCCGGTCCCTGTGCGGAACGCATCGCGCCCAAATACCGGATAACGATCGTCCAACGGCACGCGCGTCACCTGTGACACGAAGTTCACGTATTCGGGCAATGCGGTGAGATCGTTGTCGATCCACCCCATCAGTTTGAGGTTGACCATCAGGAGATCGATCGGCGTGTTGCCGACGCGCTCGCCAATGCCGGCCGCGCATCCGTGCACGCGGTCCGCGCCGGCCTCGAGCGCAGCGATGCAGTTGATGATGCCCATCGCGCGATCCTGATGTCCGTGCCAGTCGACTTTCACGTTCGGGTTCAAGCGGTCCACTAATTGACGAACGAAACGTACGACGTTGCGCGTGCCCCACGGCGTCGCGTGACCGACGGTGTCGGCGATGCAGATGCGCACCGCGCCCGCGTCGATCGCGGCGCTGTAAAGCTTCTCGATCGCTTCCGGTGTCGCACGCGTCGTGTCTTCTGTTACGTACATCACCGGGATGCCGTTGTCGGTCGCGAAGCGGACGGCCTTCGCCGACTGCGCGATGATCCAGTCGAGGTCCCACTCTTCCGCGAACTGGCGGATCGGTGACGAGCCGATGAAAAGATCGGCCTCGATGGCGATGCCGACGCGCTGCGAGATGTCGATGATCGGCTTGATGTCGTTCTCGTGCGTGCGGCCGGCGGCGCTCGGATAGACGGAGAGTTTCTGATCGACGATCTCGCGCGCGATCCGCTCGACCGTGCGCTGCACGTGCGGTCCCGCGCCGGGCAGACCGATGTCGGCGTTGTCGACGCCGATCGCGTGCATGAAGTGGATGATGCGGAGCTTGTCCTCGATCGACGGATCGGTGACGGACGGCGACTGCAGCCCGTCGCGCAGGGTCTCGTCGTCAAACTCGACCTTGCGCGCAGGCTTCGCGGGTTGCTCGCCTTGCACGTTCCAGTCGTAGATCAGGTGCTCGAGGGTTTCCATCGTCACTCTTCACAGTTTATCCCGCGCGCAGGCGCGGGATCTCGAGATCAACCCGACAGGCGAGTGTCGCGCGGTGCTACCGGAGATCCCGCGTCTGCGCGCGGGATCAAGTAAACCTACGCGCCTTTGAACTGCGCCGCCCGCTTCTCGATGAACGCCTTCATCCCTTCTTTCGTGTCTTCTGTCGCGCAGAGCAACCCAAACAGTGTCGCTTCAAGGAACTGTCCCTCTTCAAACGGCATTTCACTGCCGCTCATGACGGCCTCGATCGCGGCGGTGACGGCGAGCGGTCCCCGAGACATGATTCGACGCGCCAGCTCCTCGCACGTTTGCATCAGCTGATCGAGCGGGACGACTTTGTTCACCAGTCCGATGCGCTCCGCTTCGCTCGCATCGATGCGGTCGCCGCTCAGAATCAACTCCAGCGCTTTCCCTTTTCCGAGAAGCCGCGCCATCCGCTGCGTTCCGCCGTATCCCGGAATGATCCCGAGCGTGACTTCCGGCAGCCCGAGCTTCGCGTTCTCCGACGCGATGCGAATGTGACACGCGAGCGCGAGCTCGCATCCCCCGCCGAGAGCGAAGCCGTTGACGGCGGCGATGACCGGCTTCGGGAAGCGCTCGATCGCGATGAAAATGCGCTGCCCTTTTTCGGCTGTCGTCTTTCCGGTGATCGCGTTGCACTGCGCGAGCTCGTTGATGTCCGCGCCGGCGACGAAGGCTTTTTCCCCGGCGCCGGTGAGGATGACGGCCTTGACCGCTTCATCAAAACGCGCCACATGAAACGCCTCCCCGATTTCAGCGATTGTCTGCGCATTGAGCGCGTTGAGAACTTTGGGGCGATCAACTGTGATGATCAGGATGCCGTCTTTGTTTTCTGTTTTTATGTTTTCCATTTGCTGTGCACTCTCTTCCCGTGCCCGCGCCCGTGCCCGCTCCCGCGCCCGGGGCGGGTGGCGAGCGAAGCGACTTCGTGCCCCCACCCCGAGCGCGGAAGCGGGCACGGGCTCGGGCGCGGGAGAATCAAAGACCTGAGAAAGAACCGATTACTTTTCCGTCCGCGTAGTCATAAAAACCCGCATTGGTTTTGCGGCCGTAGCGGCCGGCCAGAACCATGCGTTTGAGCAGCGGCGGCGACGCGAAGCGCTTTTCCTGATACTCCTCGTACATCACGTGGGTGATGTAGTACGTCGTGTCGAGGCCGACGAAGTCGAGGAGTTGGAAGGGGCCCATCGGGTAGTTGCAGCCGAGGACCATGGCCTTGTCGATGTCTTCGATCGAGCCGACGCCTTCTTCGTACGCGCGGATGGCGTCGAGGATGTAGGGAACGAGCAGGCGATTGACGATGAAGCCGGAGTTGTCGCGGCACGAGACCGGGTCTTTGCCGAGGCTCTTCGCAAATTCGTAGGCGGTGTTGAAGGATTCGTCGGTCGTGAGAATCGTGCGCACGACTTCGACGAGTTTCATGAGCGGCACGGGATTGAAGAAATGCAGGCCGACGAACTGCTTCGGACGCGCGGTCGCCATGGAGAGCTCGGTGATCGTCAGCGACGACGTGTTGGACGCGAAGATCGCCTCCGGCTTCACGATCTTGTCGAGCTCCGCGTACGTCTCGCGTTTGAGCTTCGCGTTCTCGATGATCGCCTCGATCACGATGTCGCAGTCGGCGAGCGCCTCGAGGCTCGTGCTTCCCTGGAGGCGCAACAGCGTCGCGTCCATGTCGGCCTGCGCCATCTTCCCCTTCTCGACGAACTTGCCGAGGGATTTCTGGATGCCGCCGAGTCCCTTGTCGATGAACTTCTGCTCCACTTCGCGGACGACGACGTCATATCCCGCCTGCGCCGCGACTTGAGCGATGCCCGAGCCCATGAGGCCGCAGCCGAGCACGCCCACCTTTTTGATTGCCATGTCAGAACTCCTGTTCGGAAAGTCGGGCGCATTCTAAGCGAAGGATGAAAGCAGAAGGCAGAAGGCAGAAGTGAGAAGTTAGCCGTTCTCATTTCTTACTTCTGCCTTCTGCCCTCTGCCTTCTGCCTTCATTCGCTATCCTTGCACCCGTGTCGCAACGGAAGTTAAAACCCCAGGTCCTCCTCTTCGGCCTCGTCTCGCTCCTCAACGACTCCGCGAGCGAGATGATTTATCCGCTCCTCCCCGTCTTCCTCACGTCGACCCTCGGCGCGTCGCCGGCGGTCATCGGGCTGATCGAGGGCGCAGCCGACGGGCTCGCGTCGATTCTCAAATACTTCGCCGGCTCGTGGTCGGATCGACTGCAGCGCCGCAAGCCGCTCGTCGTGTGGGGATACGCGCTCGCGGCGGCGTCGCGCGCGCTCATCGCGGCGGCGACGATGTGGCCGGTGGTGTTGACCGCGCGTCTCATCGATCGCACGGGCAAAGGCATCCGCTCTGCTCCGCGCGACGCGATGATCTCGGACGTCACGCCGCGCGAAGAGCGCGGACGTGCGTTCGGATTTCAGCGCGCGCTCGACCACACCGGCGCGGTCATCGGTCCGCTGATGGCCATGCTGGTGATGAGCGGAATCGGCTTGTCGCTGCGCACGACGATCTATCTCGCGGTGATTCCGGGCGCGATCGGGGTGCTGTTGCTGCTCGTGTTCCTGCGCGAAGAGCCGCGCGAGCCGCGCACGACGCCGAGCAGCGAATCGTCAACGCGTTTACCTTCGACGTTCACGCACGCCATCTTCGCAATCGCGCTCTTCTCCCTCGCGAACTCGAGCGACGCGTTCCTGCTGCTGCAGGCGCACGCGATGGGCGTCACGACCGCGCTGCTGCCGCTGCTGTGGGCCGCGCATCACGTGATCAAGTCGCTCTTCACCACCGCCGCGGGCGGACTCTCCGATCGCGTCGACCGCCGCTGGCTGCTCGTCGCGGGATGGACGTCGTACGCGATCATCTACGCCGCGTTTCCCTACGCGCGCACGCTCACCGCGTTCTTCGTCCTCTTCATCGTCTACGCGATCCCATTCACGCTCGCCGAAGGCGCGGAGCGCGCGTGGATCGCCGATCTCGTTCCCGCCGACGCGCGCGGAAAATCCTTCGGCATCTACTACCTCGCCAACGGAATGTGCGTCCTCGCGGGAACGGCGATCTTCGGCGTGATGTATCAGGAGATCTCGCCGCGCGCGGCGTTCTCCACGGGAGCTGCGCTGGCGATCGCGGCAGTCGTCGCGGTGCTGGCCACGCGTCGTCGCTGAACTATGTGGCGACCGCTGCCCTCAGCGGTCGCGGCGGCGCACCGCGCCGCTGGGCGCCGCCATTCGGCGGCGCTGTGACCGCTGAGGGCACGGTCACCACAACCCAAAGCCTGAGAATGCCGTGCCGGGCTAAGCGGTTTCCATCATCTCCGCGGGGATGTCGAAGTTTGACCAGACGTTCTGGGTGTCGTCGTGGTCGTCGAGCATCTCCAGGAGACGCATGACCGACTTCGATTTCGCTTCGTCGAGCGAGACGTAATTCGCGGGGATCATTCCGAGCTTCGCTTCGACGGTCGGGATCTTGTTCGTCTCGAGCGCCAGGCGCACCGGCTCGAAGTTGTCGGGCGTCGTGTAGATCTCGAACACCTCGGCGTCTTCGCTCTGCAGGTCGTCGGCGCCCGCTTCGAGCGCGACTTCCATCAGCTTGTCTTCGCTGGCGGCGCTCTTCTCGACGGCGAAGTAGCCCTTCTTCTCGAACTGAAACTTCACCGAGCCCGGTGTGCCGAGGTTGCCGCCGTGTTTCTCGAACATGTGGCGGATCTCGGGGGTGGTGCGATTGGTGTTGTCGGTCAGCGCCTCGACGATGATCGCGACGCCGCCCGGACCATAACCCTCGTACGTGATCTCCTCGTACGTCGCGCCTTCGAGCTCGCCGGTGCCGCGTTTGATGGCGCGCTCGATGTTGTCTTTCGGCATGTTGTTCGCCTTCGCCTCGGCCACTGCCGCGCGAAGACGGGGATTGCCGATCGGATCGCCGCCGCCAAGGCGCGCGGCAACCGTCATTTCCTTCAGGATGCGCGTGAAGACCTTGCCGCGCTTCGCGTCGGCAGCACCCTTCTTGTGCTTGATCGTGCTCCATTTGCTATGGCCGGACATTTGGGAACTCCTTAGGGAATCAGAGAGGCGGCCGTAGCTTATCGAACGCCAAGCTCCTTCATCAAGTGATCCGCGTGATCGACCGCGTCCATGATCCAGAGCATGTACTGCGTGTCGACATGAATCGAGCGCGTGTCGGCTTCGTGGAAGAGGAAGTCGGCGTCGATCGACTCGTAGTTGCCGTCGAACAGGAGGCCGACCAGCTCGCCATTCGCGTTGAGCGTCGGTGAGCCGGAGTTGCCGCCGGTGGTGTCGCATGTGGACAGGAAGTTGACCGGCACGTCTTTCAGATCCGGGTCCTGATGTCCGACCATGCTGTTCGGATCTTTCGCGGCGTCGAGCAGCGTTTTCGGACTCGCGAACGGCTCCTCCCCTTTCTCTTTCTCGACCACGCCGCGCAGTGTCGTCTGCGGCGTGTACCACGTGGCGTCTTTCGGGCGATAGCCTGCGATGCGGCCGAAGGTGATGCGCAGCGTCGAGTTGGCGTCGGGATAAATCGGCGCGTTGCCGCTCATGTTGCGCAGCAATTCGAAGTAGCGCGGGCGGAGGCGGATCATCGCGCCGCTCCAAGCCATGTCGCGTTCTTCGCGCGCATTGAGCAGCGGGAGGAGCGACAGCGCGAAGTCGACCATCGCGTCATTGCGCGCACGGAGCTGCGCCGTCGATTCATTGAGCATCTTCGCGCGCTCTTCCTGCGACGCGACTTTCGTCGAGCCGTAGAGTCTGTCGAGGAGTGCGTTGACGCTGGCCGCTGCGGCAACGGCATCGTCGATCGGCTTGATGCGCTGATCGGCGGGCAGCTTCGCGGCCTCATTGAGGAAGGTGCCGAGGATCGCGCGATCGCTGTGCAACTCGAGCGTGCGCTGCGCGCGCACCGAGGACTGCAAGAGGCTCGGCCACTCGCGCTCCTGGTAGCGCGCGAGGCGATCGATGTCTTTCTTCGGACGCTCCGTCGCGACGCGCGCGATGTTGAACGCCTGCCCGACCATCTGCGCGCGCGGGAGCCAGTCGAGAATCAGGTCGCGCTCGCGCGTACGCAGCTTCTCGTGATTCGCGGCCGCGATGTCGTCGAGCGTCGTGTTGCGGCTGCGCATCGTCGTGTTCATCTGCTCTTCGCGCGCAACGCGCGCCTCGAAGATGTGGTCCTTCGCGAAGCCTTCGCTCACGCTTTGATAGTTCTTCAGCGAGTTCGCGAAGCTTTCGATGCGTGACGCGTTCTTAATCTTCGCGTCCTTATCGTTCTTCCCCGCGTCTTCCATCATCTTCAACGCTTCGCTGAAGTAGCGGATGTTCACCGGGTAGACGAACTCCTGATAGTTGCGCACTTCGTCCGCGGTCTTGTAGCGGAACGTGCGGCCGGGATAGCCGATGACCATCACCGGATCGCCTTCGTTGACGCCGCTCGTCGCGAGCTTCAGCCAGTGCGCCGGCTTGTACGGCTTGCCGTTCTGGTACGCGCGATAGAACGAGAAGTCGCCGACGTGGCGCGGCCACTCGAAGTTATCGATGTCGCCGCCGAAGTTGCCGATCGCTTCCGCCGGCGCGTAGACGAGGCGGACGTCGGTCAGCTCCATGCGCGTCGTGCGCAGGTACTGCGAGCCCTCGAAAAATGACGACACGCTGCAGCGCAGGCCGCCCGGCTTCTCGCACTCCGCGACGAGCTCTTTCTCGCGGCGGTCGAGCGTCCGTGCGCGGCCGGCGTCCGGCGTCCTGGCGTCGATGTTCTCCGTCATCCGCTTCGTGACGTCTTCGATGTTCGTCGTCACCCACACCTTCGTTCCCGGCGCGGCCGGCAATTCTTCCTCGCGCGTTTTCGCGAGGAAGCCGTTGGTGATGAGATCGCGCTGCGGCGTCGAGTTGTGCTGGATCGAGCCGAAGGCGCAGTGATGGTTCGTCACGATCAACCCATCGGGCGAGACGAACGACGCCGTGCAGCCGGGGATCAAGACGACCGCGCCGAGCGGATCACCGGTCAGGTCGGAGAATCGCGCGGGATCGATTTTGAATCCGAGCTTCTGCAGGCTGTCCGCAAGATGCGGCATCTGCTGCGGCATCCACATGCCTTCATCGGCGAGCACGGGGACGGCGAGCAGCAGCAAGAGTGCGAGCTTTTTCAACATACGGGACGGCTAAACCGGAAACACGCGGAATGTCATCCCGAGCGTGAGCGAGGGACCTGGGCGGGCGGCGCTGCGTTGCACGAGCTTCCCGCCGCCACCCGAGCCCCAGGTCCCTCGCTCACGCTCGGGATGACACCTGAACGCACCTGGGTGGGCGGGCGGCGCTGCGTTGCACGAGCTTCGTGCCGCCACCCGAGCCCCAGGTCCCTCGCTCACGCTCGGGATGACAGCCGGACGCGTTACACTCACAAGCTCACACTTTCGGAGGTTTCATTACATGGGCTTCTTCGACAATCTGAAGAATCAAATCAGTCACCAATGGATCGAGATCATCGAGTGGCTCGACGACTCGAACGACACGCTGGTGTATCGCTTCCCGGTCTATAACCAGGAAATCAAGATGGGCGCGCAGCTGACGGTGCGCGAGAACCAGGCCGCGATCTTCATCAATGAAGGTCAGGTCGCCGATCTCTTCAAACCCGGCCGTTACGAGCTGTCCACGCAGAACCTGCCGATCCTCACGACGCTGCGCGGATGGAAGTACGGGTTCCAGTCGCCGTTCAAAGCCGAGGTGTACTTCTTCAACACGCGGATCTTCACGGATCTGAAGTGGGGGACGTCGAATCCGGTGATGATGCGCGACGCGGAATTCGGAATGATCCGCATGCGCGCGTTCGGCACCTATGCGCTGCGCATCGCCGATCCGAAAGCGTTCTTCACGACGATCGTCGGCACGCAGGGCCTCACCACGACCGACGAGATCCTCGGGCAGCTGCGCTCGACGATCATCAGCCAGTTCTCCGACATCATCGCGGAGTCGAAGATCGCGGCGCTCGATCTCGCGTCGAGCTATCGCGAGCTCTCCGATCTGTCGCAGAAAGACCTCGGTCCCGCATTCGCGCAGTTCGGACTCGAAGTCTCGCGCTTCAACATCGACAACATCTCGCTGCCGGAAGAAGTCGAGGCCGCGATCGATCAGCGCACGAAGCTCGGCGTCCTCGGCGATCGACTCGGCCAATACGCGCAGATGCAGACCGCGGAGTCGATCAAGATCGCGGCCGCGAATCCCGGCGGTGTCGCCGGCATCGGCGCGGGCCTCGGCGCAGGAATGGCGATCGGACAAACGATGGGCAGCGCGTTCAACGCACCGCCTCCGCCGCCCGGATCGTCCACGGCACCACCTCCGCCTCCCGGCGGCGCTGCCAACACACCGCGCTGGTCGCTCGCCATCGACGGCAAGACCTACGGCCCGTACACCGACGACGCGCTGAAAGGAATGATTCAGAGCGGACAGGTTGCGGCATCGACGTCGGCGTGGCATCCCGGCGCATCGGGATGGGCGCCGCTCGAGTCGTACTCGGAGCTCGGACTCGGCGGAGGAACACCGCCGCCTCCGCCACCGCCGCCTCCGTCGAAATGAACAAGTGCAGCGGCGGCCGCTCTCGGCCGCCGAATTCTCGCGAGAGGTCGGCGGCCGAAGCGGCCGCCGCTCCACAGGTTACGAAGAAGCCATGACCGCCGAAGCACTGCAAGCGAGAGTCCGCAAATTTCCGTGCGAGAACTGTGGCGCCGATCTCCGCTGGGAGCCCGGCGTCACCAGTCTCCGATGCGAGTACTGCGGATTCAAGAAAGAGGTCGCGCGCAGCGGCGACGCAATTCGCGAGAAGTCCGTTGATGCCGCGCTGCGCGCGCCGCGCGACCTCGGATGGGGCGCCGAGCGCAAAGTCATCGTCTGCAAACGCTGCGGCGCGCACACGACGCTCGATCCGCTCGTGTCCGCGAGCTCGTGCGCGTTCTGCGGCACGACGGCCGTCGTGGAAGCGCCTGCGGACTCGAAGGTCGTCCGCCCGGAAGGACTGCTGCCGTTCCGCGTCACGCGCGACAGCGCGCTGCAGTCTTTCCGCAACTGGCTGCACGGACTCTGGCTTCGTCCGAACGATTTGAAATCGTCGTCGCGCATGACGGCGATCCAGGGCGCGTACATCCCCTTCTGGACGTTCGACGCCGCGACGAATTCGTGGTGGACGGCAGAAGCCGGCTATTACTACTACGTCGAAGTCGGCAGCGGACAGAATCGGCATCGGGAGCAGCGCGTGCGATGGGAGCCGGCGTCGGGACAGCTCGAGAAATTCTTCGATGACGTGCCGGTCCCCGCGTCGCGCGGACTCGACTCATCGCTCTGCCGCGACATCGAGCCGTATCCGACCGCCGATCTCACGCCCTACGACCCGTCATATCTCTCCGGCTTCCTCGCCGAAGAAAACGCGATCGACTTACCCGAGGCGCTCGAGAGTGCGAAAGAGCGCATGCGCAACGAAATCCAATCCGCCTGCGCGAGCGAGGTCCCCGGCGACACACACCGCAACCTGCAAGTGAACACGACCTTCTCCGCGCTCGCATACAAGAATGCGCTGCTGCCCGTCTGGATCGCCGCGTACGACTACAGAGGAAAGCCGTACCGCTTCCTCGTCAACGGCGTGACGGGAAAAGTGAGCGGCAACGCCCCATGGTCGTGGATCAAAGTGACGCTGACGATCTTCGCGGTGCTGATGGTCGTGCTGATCATTTTGTATTTGGCGGGACAGTCGTAGGGCGGTGTGGTGCTGGGTGCTGAGTGCTGAGTGGCGGGTGCCGGGTGCTGAGTGCTGGGTGCTGAGTGCCGAGTGCTGAGTGCTGGGTGCTGCGTATTGAAGGCTCCTAACACAATACCCAGCACCTGATACCCAGCACGCTGGTACCCAGCACTCAGCACGCTGACACCCAGCACTCAGCACTTGGTACCCAGCACTCAGCACTCAGCACCCGGTACCCGGTACCCAGCACCCAGCACTCAGCACTCAGCACCTGGCACCCAGCACCCGGTACCCAGCACTCAGCACCGCCTCTCAGTTGACTCCCCCGCCCGCCCCGCGCTACCTTCCCCGCACAATCTAAGTACGTCCATTCGGCTCCAGCACGTCTGAGGAGGAATTTGCGCATGCCCCGTTTGTGGTCTGTCCGTCGGCTGTCTATTGCTGTTCTGCTCGTTCTCTTCGCCGCCCCGTTGTTCGCCGCGCAGGGCCACATCACCGGCCGCATCACGCGCGGGGACGGCACGGGTATCGGCGGCGTGATCGTGAATGCGATCGAAGCGTCGCAGGGAACGCTCACCGAGCCGAACGGCTCGTTCCATCTCAACGTCCCTGCCGGCACCTACACCGTGCAGTTCGTCGCGGGCGAGCAGGTCGCGACGGAGAACAATGTCACGGTCGAGAGCGGCGGTACGACGAAGGTCGACAAGAAAGTCGACTGGAACCTGAGCATCGCCGAGACGATCACCGTCTACTCCGCATCGCGCCGCACCGAGCGTGTGACCGAGGCGCCGGCGGCCGTGACGGTCGTCCCGCAGGAAGACATCGCCGCGATCGCGCCGTCGGGACAGGCGCCGCGCATGATCGAGACCGCTCCCGGCGTCGACTTCACGCAGAGCGGCCTCTATGACACGAACTTCAACGCGCGCGGCTTCAACAGCTCGCTCAACCGCCGCATCCTCACGCTCATCGACGGCCGCGATCCCGCGATCGCATTCCTCGGATCGCAAGAGTGGGCCGCCGTTTCGTTTCCGCTCGACGAGATGCAGAGCGTCGAGCTGATTCGCGGACCCGGCTCCGCGCTCTACGGCGCAAACGCGTTCAGCGGCGTGTTGAACATGACGACGAAAGCGCCGCGCGACACTGAAGGCGGACGCGTGATGCTCTCCGCCGGCGACCTCAACACGCGCCGCGGCGACATCCGCCACGCCGGCGGATTCGGTAGCGACTGGTTCTATCGCGTCGTCGGCGGATACCAGGAAAGCGATGACTGGGCGCGCTCGCGCAACGTCAGCGTCGAGTATCCCGGCCTGCGCCTCGAAGGACGTCCGCTCGAGCTCGATCACACCAATATCAAGTTCGGAGGACTTCGTCTCGACAAGTACTTCCCGAATACAAACGTCTTCACGGTCGAAGGCGGATATGCAACGCTCGGAGGTCCGGTGTTCCAGACCGGCATCGGCCGCGTGCAGGTGACGGACGTGAAGCGTCCGTGGACGCGCCTCAACTACAACATGCCGCACTGGAACTTCAGCGGTTACTACGACGCCCGCCGCGCGAAGAACCAGATCGCGCTGTCGTCCGGCGCGGGGCTGTTCGAAGACTCGCACAACATCCACGGCGAGATCCAGACCAATTGGTCGTTCATGAAAGAGAAATCGCGCGTCGTCCTCGGCGTCGCGTACAACGGTCAGGACGTCGACACTTCGAACGACGCCGGCGTCCAGACGCTGATGGATCGTCCGCACTCCGAGAAGGCGCAGAGCGCGTTCGGACAGCTCGACTTCAACATCACGAACAATCTCCGAATCGTCGCCGCTTCGCGCTATGACGACTCGAACCTGTACGACGCGCAGTTCTCACCGAAAGGCGCGCTCGTCTACAACGTCGGCAATCACACCTTCCGCTACGGCTACAACCGCGCCTTCCAGCGCCCGAACTACTCCGAACGGTTCCTCACCGTTCCCGCCGCCGCGCCCGCGAACCTCGCCGGCGCCGCGACGCTGAATCCGCAGACCGCGCCGCTCGCCCCAGCCCTGGCCGCCCTTGGCTTCGGCCCGCTGCCGATCGTCGCGCGCGGCAACAACGCCTTGAACGTGGAGAAAGTGCGCAGCCACGAGCTCGGATACGCCGGCATCTACGGCGGCAAGGTCTACCTCACCCTCGACCTCTACAAGAGCCACATGGAGGACTTCGTCACCGACCTCCTCCCCGGCGTCAACACCGCGTACGCGCCGTACACCGTGCCGACCAACATCCCGACGATTCCGCCGGCGGTGCAGGCCGGCGTCACCGCGTTCCTCAAAGCCGCACTCGGCCCGGTGAACTACTCGGGACTCACGACCGTCAACGGCAAGCCCGCCGTCGTGTTCTCCTACGCGAACGCCGGCAAGGTCGACACCGAAGGCGCGGAGCTCGCCGTCAACTACTACATCGGCAGCAACTGGGTCCTCGACGGGAACTACTCCTACTTCGACTTCGACGTGAAGTCGAAAGCGATCGGCGATCAGCTCCTCCCGAACGCGCCGAAGAAGAAATACAACCTCGGCCTCGCCTGGCGCGGCAACAAGTTCAACGCGAAAGTGTCGTATCGCTGGGTCGACGAGTTCCCATGGGCGGCCGGCATCTTCGTCGGAACCGTCCCGCAATACGACGTCGTGAACCTGGCCGCGAGCTACCGCATCACCCAACGCTTCAGCTTCGGCACCGACGTCAGCAACGTCTTCGACGACGCACACTACGAAGCCTTCGGCGGCGACATCCTCGGCCGGCGCGCACTGGGCTTCGTGACGATCAACTGGTAAGCCTTCGACGTGCGGCGGCGCAGCCGCCGCACGTCTCCTTCGCTTCAGTCGTTCGACGAGCGGACGGAGCGACGCCGCGGAATCGCGCCACACCAGCTTTCGAGCATCGATCGAGCGTTGGCATAGTCGGACCGGTCGTCTCCGGCGCGGTAACTCCACACGAGCAAGCCTTGATAGCCGCTGTCGGCGGCGGACATCAAAAAGTCCTGCGTGGTGTGACCGGTCGTTGCGGTAGCTACCTCACCCACGACGGCGGGCTTGTCGAGCGCCAGTTGTGCATACGGCAGCCACGGGAACGGTTCGGCGGCCGCCATCCAGTCGTACCAGTGAAACTGATAGAGATCCAATCCCAGACCGCTCCAGGATTGCAGCCATTGTCTGCGCGCACTCCCCACCGTGACGGTTTGTCCCGGACAGGACGAATGGATCGTCGATGCGACGGCGCGGACAAACTCCTGCATCTCCGCCAACGGCACCGCGTCCACCGTCGGCTTGTCGGGAAGCTCCTTCGTCGCCCACTCCGGCTCGTTGATCACGTCCCAGGCCAGGATCGCCGGATTGCCGCAGTACCTCCGGACCAGCGGCTCGAGCGCGTTCTCGAGGAAGGACTGCCTCCGCACCGAATTGCGAATGACGTTGGATCGTCCGCCGAGTTGCGCGCCATTCTCGTCTTTAGCCGCGTCGAACCAGTGAAAGTCCAGCAGGACCGGAATGATCTTCAGCTTGTGCCGTGCGGCCGATTCCAGCAGTGCATCGAAATCCTGGAAGAAATACTCGTCGAGACCGGTCACTTGATCGCTGAATGTGAGCTCCGGCGAGGCGCGCCCGTCGGTGAACACGAAGACGCGGACCGCGGGCGTGGAACATCCGCCCAGGGCCTGCTGCAAGATGGCGAAGTCGCGGTCGATCTCCAGTTGCTCGAAATCGAAGGTGATCGGTGGCGTGGTGCCGATGACGAAGTCGTCGACGTAGATCGGGGCCGTCAGCGTTGCCCCGGAGTCGGAGTTGATTCCGATTTTCAGACCCACGGCGACCACTTTTGTTGGATCGTATTCGGCGTCGGATTCTCCCGTCGATGCATCCGCGGTAAACCGTACCCATCGCTCCTCCTGATCGCCGCTGATGTTCTGATAAACGGTGTAGTGGGATTTGAAACCCTTGCCGCTCTTGAAGAAGAATTGCACGCCATTCGGCGCCCTCCGGGCGTCGCCCGCACTTCCCCGGGGCAGATACAACCAGCAACTCACGGTCGCATGCCGGACATCGATGGGGACCGGCGTGCCGGGCGGCCTGTGGTTGTTCAGATCGATGTACACCTCTCCCCGCGATTTGGTCGGATGCTTTCCGACGAGATCCGGAGTGATCTCGAGTGATCCCGCTCCCGACCGCGCTTTTTTCGTGGAGACACGCGTATCGACGAGACCCTGACTATCGAACCAGGTCTGATACGTCCAGCCGCTCGTGATCAGCCCGTCGTGCCCCCACGCGTTCTTGCCGAAATCGTGGCCGTAAGCGATCCAGGGATAGTTGACTCCCGCCACGAATGACCGCTTCCCTTCCGCGCGCAAAAGGCCACCCGAGGCAGCGAGCAGCAGGGTAACGATGACAACCAAACGCCGAGGGCGCGTGACAACCTGAAGCGCACTCCGGAATCCTGGCATGGGGGTTCCCTACTCTCAGCAACGGAAGGCATTCAAGGCGTTGTGTCCATAAATATAGATCCCTATGGAACGAACGGCCACTATGGAGCTTGCGCGGCACGAACGACGATCTCAGGCGCGTTGCGCCGCTCGAAGCCGCAGGTCGTGACGTGGCGACAAGCATGCCGCGAGGCGTAGGGCAGGTTTTCCAACCTGCCCCGGGGGGCGGGCTGGAAAGCCCGCACCACACCGCGATAGCATGCCACCAACAACCCAACCCTGGGCGGAGCAATCCACGCAGCCGGCCGTACCGGCTAGCTGCCGCGAGTGCCGGCCTCGATCACGGGCGCGCGATCTCCTCCCACGGCTCGGTCAGCGCGATCTGGAACCCGTACGGGTCGATCTCCTTCTCGAACTTCGAGGCGGGGATGTACTCGGCGGCATCGCTGAGGAAGGTGTAGGCCCTGGTGCCGAGGTAGCCGACGCCGCCGCAGGAGGTTTCGAGGACCATCGGGCTGGCGGCGATCCAGTTGATCGAGCTGAAGGCCTTGTCGCGAGGTTTCGCGATGACGAGCCAGTAGACGCCGCGCTCGAGATCCAGGTCCTCGAACAGCGTGATCCATCCGAGGGCGGGATAGGAAAGATCGAGCGACGTGCGGGCCACCTCATCGTCCTCCGTGGCTCCGGGACCGACCCTGCGCATCAGGTACGCCTCGAAGTACGCGTGCCCGCCTCCGTTGCCGAGACGCGCGGCGATCGTGAGGTGAGGATGCGGTTGCGCGAGTGAAAATCCCACCGCCCGCCCGTTGACGCCGATGCCCCACGACACCTCGCCGCCGACGGCGAGCACGGTCCGCGGTTCCTCCTGCGCGAACAGCGGCACGGCGAAGAAGAGGAGCGCAACCATCGACTTCATGCTGCGCGGATGAGCGGTCCGCATGCCATGCGGTTGCTCTCGTGAAGACTTGCGTGCGCGGGCCCGACGCTCCTCCAACGCGGACAGAACGGCGCCTCGCGAGGACGCACTCCACGGCTACGCGTACGCGTCCACGTTCCGTAGAAAACGCGCCTCTCGATCCACCCCTTCGCGGGTGCAACCTTTCCTTTCGTTGACCTCGATCGCCGGATCTCCGCAAGCTTCTCGTGATGAACGCGGACATTGCGACGAAGAAGGTCGGATCGAAGTGGCACGGCTCCATCAACGGTCGGCCGGATCTCGAGGAGACGGCGCTGAGCGAGAAAGCCGTGCGCCAGAAGATGGAACAACTGCTCGACCAGATCGGAACGTGCGGATCGATGACGAGGCTCTTCGGTGGAAGAACGTGCGATCTGATCGCGGGGCATCACGTCCCCGGAGAGAAGCGGACGCAGCACCGAAGCGGCAGCGTCACGTGGATCGAGGTCTCGCCCGCGGACGGGGCGGTTCCGGGGGTCGCACGGTCGCGCGGTCGCAACGGCCGCTCCGCGTAACCGCGCGACCGAGTGACCGCGTAACTCTCATTAATATGCCTTGACAGGTATATTACCTTCAACGTATATTAGCGAGCGTGGAATCCGTATTCGAAATCATCGCCGAGCCGAATCGCCGCGCGATCCTGAGCCTCCTGATCTCGTCCGAACAGTCGGTCGGAGAGATCGAGCGCCAGCTCGGGATGTCGCAGCCGGCCGTGTCAAAACATCTGCGCGTGCTGCGCGATGCCGGTTTCGTGGAAGCCACGGTGGACGCGCAGCGGCGTCTGTACCGGCTGAATCCCGAGCCGCTTCAGGAGATCGATCACTGGCTGTCCCCGTTCCGCCGGCTCTGGTCCCGTCACCTCGATGCTCTCGAGCGCCACCTCGAGCAAATGGATCGGCCAACCTCAAAGAAAAAGAAGACGAGGAAGAAGTAGATGACCGAACACGCGCAGTACACACCGGGTCCCGCGCGCGGAGCGCACGTCGAGAAGGACGGAGAGAGATGGACGCTCGTTCTCGTCAGAGAGCTGCACCATCCGCCGGAGAAAGTCTGGCGCGCGATCACGCAGCCGGAGCATCTGCGCGAATGGGCACCCTTTGATGCCGACGGAAATCTGGATGCGGCCGGAGCCACGGTCAAGCTCACGACAGTCGGAGCGCCGACGCCGCACGTGACCGAAACGAAAGTGACGCGAGCCGACGCTCCCCATTTGCTCGAGTACAACTGGGGCGGCTTCGATATGCGCTGGCAGCTCGAAGCCTCAGGCGACGGCACGCGCCTGACGCTCTGGACCAACATCGATCGCCGATTCATCGCCATGGGCGCCGCCGGATGGCACGTCTGCTTCGACGTACTGGATCGAATGCTCGACGGCCGGCCCATCGGACGCACCGCCGGTCCCGACGCGATGAAAGTGGACGGCTGGCAGCGATTGCACGCCGAGTATGCAAAGCAGTTCGGCATCGAGATGCGTTGAACAAAGGAGGAAGAATTCCATGGAATCGACTCTGCAGAACCCGGCCCTGATCGCCAACGAGACCGCGATTCCCCGCTCCAGGGGATTGCTCATCGCCTTCTGGATCGTCACTGCGCTCTTCTGCCTGCAGATGGCCTTCACTGCCTACGCGCAACTGCGCTTGCCGCAGGTGGCGGAGATGTTCACGCACCTCGGCTTCCCCGGCTATTTCCGGGTGGAGCTCTCCTGGGTCAAGCTCCTCGGCGTGGTGCTGCTGCTCGCGCCTGTGCCGTCGCGGCTCAAGGAATGGGCCTACGCCGGCTTCGCCATCACCCTCGGCTCTGCGCTCATCGCCCACTTCTCCGTCGGCGACGCCCCGGCGGTGTGGGGCTGGGCGGCGTTCACCAGCGTGCTGTGGGGACTGTCGTACTTCTTCTGGCGCCGCGTGGAAGCGCGTCGCAAATCAATTCCATTTGCTGATTGAACATGCCTTCGGGGACTGCGGCAGCGAACGCTGCCGCTTTCGAAATCCTGTGGAGCGGCGCCCGCTCTCGGGCGCCGGATTTCTCGCGAGCGACTGGCGGCCGAAGCGGAACTATCCGCACGTGGCGATCCGCCGCTTCAATCTCGCAATGATGGTGTGCGATGCCGGTGATCTTCCACGTGCGCATGAACTATTCGTGGAGGCGCTGGCTGCGCACGAACGCTCTCTCGGCGACGATCACCCCTACACCGCGTTGACACGGGTCTCGCTTGCGAATGTGCTTCACCGGTTGGGGGAGACGAAAGCGGCATTTGCCGAAGCCGAGAGCGCGTTGCGAGCCGTGGAGGGCCAGCCCGAAGGCTCGCAGTTCCGCACGCGCGTCGAACATGTCGCGAAAAAAGTGTTGAACGAACCTTGAACCTTCATTCCTCCCCCGTCTTATCCGCTCCCCCCTCCCTCCCCCTTACCGCGATGCCTACGGCTTCGCATGTAGGCGCGCTTCATCTCCTCGTAGAGCGGGCGGAGGTGCCGGCTGTGTTCGCGGTTGATGGTCCTGCCGAGGATCCCGTACATCGTCAGGATCGCGTCGCCGAGGCGGTGGCGCTCCTTTCGGTTGCGCGCGGAGATGCCTTTCAGGAACGCGCGGACCGTGCTTTCCAGCTCGTCCCAGCGGCGGTTCTCCTCGGCCAGGTCGCGCATCTCCTCTCCCGAAAGGCCGGTAACGCCCTTCGCCTCGTCCCAGGCACGTCCGGCGCGAACGCCGGCTTCGAGGAATTCGGGATCGAGGAACGCGACGCGCGTCAGCTTGCGCTCCTCCTCGGTCGACAGTTGGGTGAAGCCTGGGATCCGCTGCGCCAGATAGCGAAGCGCCTCCACCAGCCTGTCGGGATCCGCCAGTACGAGCGGCGCGGCATCGCCGGGGATCACGAGGAGCTCGGACGCAGACACGGCAAGCTTCGTTTCCGGATCGTCCGGCCGCGGATCGTCGTCGGACATGAAGGCATGATGCCACCGCCTTGCGATCATTGATGCCACACATCGTGAAGAGTGCATGCGAGGCTCGGGAGCTGATTGCGCCAGCTCGATGGAAGCATCGCCCAGCGATCGTGCTGTCGCCGTCAGCTCGATCGCTACAGCGCTCAGCGATCGCGCTGTCGATGAAAGCTCGTGAGCTGACCGCGTCAGCTCGTTCGATGCAAGGCCTTTCAATCGTGCTGAGCGCGTCAGCTCGATCGATGGGAGGCCTTTCGATCTTGCTGAGCGCTGTCAGCTCGATCGATGCAGCGCCCTTCGATCGTGCTGTCGATGAAAGCTCGTGAGCTCACCGCGTCAGCTCGATCGAAGCAAGGCCTTTCGATCTTGCTGATCACCGTCAGCTCGATCGATGCAGCGCCTTTCAATCGTGCTGTCGATGAAAGCTCGTGAGCCGACCTCGCCTACAAACGAATCTGTGGAGCGGCGGCCGCCCTCGGCCGCCGAACCCGGCGTGACATTCGGCGGCCGAGAGCGGCCGCCGCTCCACTGGATTCGTTTATTGATCAGGCTAGGGGCAACTTACGTCAGCGTCGATTTTCCCGCGCCCGAGCCCGAGTCCGCTTCCGCGCCCGGGGTGGGCGGGCGACGTTATTCGAAATCCGCGTGACAATTCGGCGGCCGAGAGCGGCCGCCGCTCCACCGGATTCGTTGGTTAGTCAGGGGAAGGGGCAACTTAACGTCAGCGTCGATTTTCCCGCGGGCGCGGGCGCGGGCGCGGAAAGGCTCGTCGTAGCGCGGTCACGCGGCTGCGCAACCGCGTGACCGCGCAACCGCGCAACCGCAATCACTGCCCTTTGAATGTCGCCACCACCCCCACCCACTCCGCGGGATTGCCGACCTGTGCGGAGTGGCCCCACGAGCCGGCGGTGGTCACGATCTTTTCGTGGACGGCGGTGGTCAGCAATCCGAATCCCTGGTTGCGGTCGTCGATCTCGGCGAAGCCTTGCGAGGGGCTGGAGAAGTCGGTGATGGAGTGGGACGTCAGCGCGGTGATGACGAGCTCTTTTGCCTGCGACGTCTGGGCCGTGTAGCCGGTGTCGACGAAGCCGCTGTTGGATTGGTCGCCGTTGAAAGCGGTCTTCTCGAGCGGCGACGCGGTGACAATGCCGGTGTATTCGGCGAGCTGCAGGATCATGTCGTCGAAGTAGCCGCCGTCGGCGAAGGTCTCCGACGTTCTGCCGCCGGGGTTGTTCGGGTAGTAGTAGATGGACGTCTTCACGTTGGTCATTTCGTACGACACCGCGAGCTGCCAGCCGGTGGGAGGCTGCCAGTTGGCGATCGGGTAGAACGACCGCTCGGCGGAGACGATCGCCACGAGCAGATTGCCGGCCTGCGTCGGCTGCGTCCAGTTGGTGGTGATGGTCTGCTGCGAGTTGGCGGTGCTGGCGGCGAACTGGCGGCGTGCAAGGGCGGGCGCGATGGTGATGGTCGCGGCGTTGCTGTTCGCGCTGCCGCAGCTGCCGGTGACGCGCACCCAATACGACTTCGTCGCCGTGAGCGCGGGTGTGGTGAAGGACGCGCTGTTCGTGCCGACCGGTGTCGTCGTTACACCGCTCGCGCCTTCGTACCACTGATACGTGAAGGGACCGGTGCCGCTCGCGACGACGCTGAGCGTAGCCGTGGCACCGCTGCTTATCGTCTGCGACGCCGGTTGCGTAGCGACGCCCGGAGGCGCGCAGACGGTGATGGTCGCGGCGCTGCTGTTCGCGCTGCCGCATGTGCCGGTGACGCGCACCCAATACGTCTTCGTCGCTGTCAGCGCAGGCGTGGTGAAGGACGCGCTGTTCGTGCCGACCGGGGTCGTCGTTACGCCGCTCGCGCCTTCGTACCATTGATACGTGAACGGACCAGTGCCGCTGGCGACGACGCTGAGCGTGGCCGTGCCGCCGCTGTTGATCGTCAGAGACGCCGGCTGCGTGGTGATGCCGGTTGCATTGCACACCGTCACCGTCGCGGTGCTGCTGTTGACCGAGCCGCATGCATTCGACACGCGCACCCAATACGACTTCGTTGCAGTAAGCGCGGGCGTGGTGAACGTCGAGCTGTTGGTGCCGACCGGCGTGGTGGTCGTGCCGCTCGCGCCTTCGTACCACTGGTAGCTGAGCGTGCCGCCGCTCGTGGTTGCGGTGACGTTGAGCGTGGCGGTGCCGCCGCTGCTGGTCGTCGTCGATGCCGGCTGCGTTGTGATCGACGGCGCGGCGCTGCAGAGATCGAGCGACTTGAACGTGGCCACGAGTCCGACCCACTGCGTGTTCGCGTTGACGTTGGCTTCGTGACCGTACGCGCCGGCGGTCGAAACGATCCGCTCGTGTATGCCGGCGGTGATCATGGTGAAAACGGAGCGTTCGTCGAGCTTCGTGAATCCGTTCGTCGGACTGGTGAATGTCGCCGCGCCGGCGATCGTCAGCGCGGTGACGACCGCTTCCTTCGCCTGCGAAGTCGCGGACGTCGTACCGGTCGACACGACTCCCCCGCTCACCAGCATGTCGCCGTTGAATGCGACTTTGTCGAGCGGCGCCGCGGTCGCGCCGGTGTACTCGATGAGCTGGAGGACGAGCTCGCGGAAGCCGGCGACGCCGAATGTCTCCGACGTGCGGCCGCCCGGATGATTCGGGTAGTAGTAGATCGCGGCTTTCACGTTCGCCATCTCGTAGCTCGTCGCGTGCTGCCATCCCGCGGGCGGCGTGAAGTTGCCGACGGCGGCGTTGTGCTGCGCCGAGACGACGGCCACGAGCAGGCTGCCGGCCTGCGTCGGCTGCGTCCAGTTCGTGGTGATGCTGGTCTGCGAGTTCGCGGTGCTCGCGGCGAACTGCCGCCGCGCGATCTGGTTCGCCGCGCTCACGGTGAGCACGGCCGTGTTGCTGTTGACGCTCGCCGTGCCGTTGCACGTGCTGGTCACGCGCACCCAGTACGACTTGTTCGCTGTGAGCGCGGGCGTCGTGAACGTGGCGCTATTGGTACCGACCGGCGTGGTGGTCGTGCCGCTCGCGCCGTCGTACCACTGATAGCTGAACGGTCCGCTGCCGCTCGGCGTCACCGAAAGCGTCGCGGAGAATCCAGACGTCACGCTTTGCGACAGCGGATGCGCGGTGATGCCCGGGGCCGCGCAGACGTTGACGGTGGCGGTGTTGCTGTTCGCGGCGCCGCACGCGTTGAAGACGCGGACCCAGTAGCTCGTCGTCGACGCCGGTGTGACGGTGAGCGTCGCGCCGTTGCCGCCGGTCACCGGCGTCGTCATCGATGGCGCGGTGCCCTGGTACCACTGATACTGCAGGCTGCTGCCGGTTGCGGTCACGGAAAGCAGGGCCGGAGAGCCGGCGTTCACGGTCGTCGACGCAGGGTGGGCGCTGATCGCCGGCGCTGTCGTGCAGCCGTCGATCGACTTGAACGCCGCGACCATGCCGAGCCACTCGCTCGTGCTGTCGGCAGTCGCGTCATGACCGTACGCGCCGGCCGCGGTGACGATGCGCTCGTGCACGGCGGCGGTGAGCATCGTGAAGACCGAGCGCTCGTCGAGCTTCGCGAATCCATTCGTCGCGGCGGTGAAATGCGCGAGCGCGTTCGTCGACAGCGCCGAAACGATCACCGCCTTCGCCTGCGACGTCGGCCAGCCGGGAGTGCCGGTGGAGACGATGCCGGAGCGCGGCGCGTTGTCGCCGTCGAACGCGGTAACGTCGAGCGGCGATGCCGTCGCGCCGACGTACTCGATCAGCTGCAGCACCGACTCGCGGAAACTCGCGGTGGTGATCGTCTCCGCGGTTCGTCCGCCCGGGTTGTTCGGGTAGTAGTAGATGGTGGTCTTGAGGTGGTTCCACTCGTAGCCGGCGGCCTGTTGCCATCCGGCCGGAACGCCGAAGGCGCCGACAGCAGCGACGTGACTCGAGCTCATCACCGCGACGAGGAGGCTTCCTGGCTGCGTCGGCCGCGTCCAGTTCGTGGTGATACTGGTCAACGAGTTGACCGTATTGGCCGCGATCTGCCGGCGCGTGATCTGCGTGACCGGCGTGACGGTCGCAGTCGGGCTGTCCTTGGTCTTGATGCCGTTGCACGTGCTCGTGACGCGCACCCAATACGAATGCGCGACGTTGATCGCCGGCGTGGTGAATGTGGGCGCATTCGTGCCGACCGGGTTGGTGGTCGTGCCGCTCGTTCCCTCGTACCACTGATAGGTGAGCGGATCGCTTCCCGTCGCGGTGACGGTCAGCGTGTCGGTGTTGCCAATGACTACGACGTCGTCGAGCGGCGGACCGGGGATCAGCGGCGGGTTGCAGACGGTGACGACGGCGGTGTTGCTGTCCTTGATGCCGCACGTCGCGGTGACGCGCACCCAATAGCTCGTCGTCACGGACGGCGTGATGGTGAGCGTGCTGTTCGTCCCGCCCGGCACCGGCTTCGTGGTGTTGCCGGTGACTCCCTCATACCACTGATAACTCAACGGTCCGCCGCCGCCGGACGCCGTGACGGACAGCGTCGTCGACTCGCCGTTGTCGATGATGCGCGACGTCGGATGCGCGCCGATCGACGGCGGCTGTGTGCAGATGTCGAGCGTCACGGTCTTCGTGAAGCCGAGATACGTGGCGGTGATGTGCGTGGTGGTGCGCACGGTGATGTTCGCCGGCGTGACGGCGAACGTTGCCGATGTGCCGAGGGCCGGCGCCGTCACGGTCGGTGGAACGCTCGCGGCCGGACTGTCGATCGACAGTGCAATGTCGGTCGACACGGGAGGCGGATCGCCGATCGTCATCGTCGCGGTCGACGGACCGCCGACCACCGCCGGGTTCGGGCTGAACGTGATGTCGACGATCGGCTGAAGATCGACGTGCGACGGCACGAAATCGAACCCGTTGTTGGTCACGATCGGACATTGCAGCGTGTCGATGCGCAATCCGAACGTCTTGGCGAAGAGCGCGGCGGCCTGCGCGCGGTCGACCGCATTGTTCGGGCAGAACTCCGTCAGATCGCAGCCCTTGGAGATGCCGCGTGCCTTGACGTCGCTGATCCACGCGGCTGCCCAATGCGGAGTGCCGGTAGTGCACGCGACGTCGCCGAAGTCGGGCGAGCACGCCGGCGGAACGTACGCCGCTCCCATCTTCGTGCGGAGGAGGAACACGGCCGCCTCCGCGCGAGTCAGGGCCTGATCGGGCGCGTAGTTGCCCCCGCCTACCCCGCTCGTCAGCCCCTCGGCCTTGACCTGCGCGATCCACGCCGCGAACGGATGGCTGCACGGAACATCGGTGAACGGCGCCGCCGTGCAGGCCGGCGGCTGATACGACCCGCCGTGCTCCGCCTTCATCAGCCAGCGCGCGACCTCGCCACGCGTGACGACCGTGCCGGGGCAGAACTGCGTCCCGCCGCAGCCGGTGTCGACGCCGAAGTGCAGCACGGACTCGATGCCGGCGTACGACCAGTCCGTCTTCTCCACGTCGGTAAAGCTCTTGCCGACGTGAATCGTGACCGGGCTGCCCGGCGTCGGCTGGCCGGTGGTGAGGTTGGTCTCGTTGAACTGAATGCACCGGCCGCGTCTGCGCGAACTGCGGCAGCATGAAAACGGCATAGCAGTGGCCGAGGGACCAGCAGTCGGAGACGCCGGCGGAGATGTCGTACCACGGAGCGGTATCGCGGAATCCGTAGTCATTGCCCCACGGCGGAACGCCGAACGCGCTGACCGGGAGCTGCTGCGCCGACGGCGCGATCGGCCAGGTCGGCTCGACCACGGCCGTCTCTCCGGGCTCGAGGATGCCGTTCAGATTGCCGTTGGTGGTGTTCCAGGCGGTGACGCCGCCGGCGGAGCTGAAGTACGACTGCACGTGGGCATCGACCACGACTCTGGTGTTGGTCGAAACGAGCGGCGGCCCGGCGACGACTTTCAGCGTCGTGGAGGCGCTTCCGC